>Ga0302320_10000063_pt1 | contig 201811 bp, 166 predicted proteins | sample Bog_T0_3_FD_202130 | JGI IMG/M metagenome (GOLD analysis project Ga0302320, IMG submission 202130) | Peat permafrost microbial communities from Stordalen Mire near Abisko, Sweden - Bog_T0_3 | ecosystem: Environmental > Terrestrial > Soil > Wetlands > Peat | place: Sweden: Abisko, Stordalen... | reverse complement strand
CCTGAGTCGCATGGTGGTCTCCTTGTTACTGCACGGTAAGCTGCACGGTGGTGGTTTGCACGTTCTCGCCGCTGGTTCCGGTCACGGTGACGGTATAACTCGACGGCGGTGGTATAACATTGCCGAGGCCGAAGCCGCCTCCGCATCCGCTAAGAGCTGTGATTGCCGTTAGTGAGGCGAAGAGCAGCACGCCGAAAGTGATCCAGCGGCGGCGGCGCTTGCCGGACACAAAGAACAGCCCGATCAATCCCAGCGCCGGCGCGGCCAGCGGCCACGGGGAAGGCCGCTCCGTTACTGACGCCACTGCCGCGGTTTGAATGGTTAACTGCGAAGTAGCTACAGAGGATCCCGGAGTTACTGAGGCCGGTAGGAATGTGGCTGTAGCTCCGGTGGGCAGCCCACTAGCAGAGAGAGTTACAAGACTCGTGAATGATCCATTCACCGGAGTTACATTGATGGTGTAAGTGGCCGCTCCGCCGGGCTGGACGGTTTGCGCGGGCGTGGGCGAGGCAACGGTGTAGGTGGGAACGACCACCGCCGTTCCCGTGCCGGTGAGCGCGGCGGTTTGCGGCGAGCCGGCGGCATTGTCGGCAACCGTGAGTGTTGCCGCAAAGTTAGCCGCCGAGGCTGGCGTGAAGGTTACGTAGATGGAGCAACTGGCGCCAGCGGCCAGCGTTGTGCCGCAGACGTTGCTGCCGGTGACAATGGCGAAGTCGGTGGGGTTGGTTCCGGCGAGGGTGATGCCGCTGATGGTGAGCGCGGCGTTGCCGGTGTTGCTGAGCGTGGCCGCGAGAGCCGCCGCCGTTGCGCCGACTGTGGTGCTGGGGAAGGCCGCCGGAGCGGTCAGCGATGCTACCGGCGCCGCAACTGCCGTTCCTGTGCCGGTGAGGGTCGCGGTCTGCGGCGAACCTGTGGCGTTGTCAGCAACGGAAAGAGTTGCCGAGAAGCTGGTAGCAGAAGCTGGCGTGAAGGTGACATAGATGGAGCAACTGGCTCCGGCAGCCAGCGTTGCGCCGCAGGCATTCGAGCCGGTTGCTTTGGCGAAGTCGCTGGGATTGGTTCCGGCGATGGTGATGCCGCTGATGGTGAGCGTAGCGTTGCCGGTGTTGCTGAGCGTTGCTGCGAGAGCCGCGGAGGTTGCGCCGACTGTGGTGCTTGGAAAGGCCACCGTGGGGGTGAGCGAAGCGATCGGCGCCGCAACTGCCGTTCCTGTGCCGGTGAGGGTAGCGGTCTGCGGTGAGCCGGTGGCGTTGTCGGCGACGGAGAGCGTTGCCGAGAAGCTCGTAGCCGAAGCCGGAGTAAAGGTGACATAGATGTAGCAGGCTGAGTCGGCGGGCAGAGTAGTGCCGCAGGCGTTACTGCCGGTGGTGAGGGCAAAGTCGGCCGGATTGGCGCCTGCGATGCTGATAACGATGCCGGTCAGCGCGGCGCCGCCGGTGTTGGAGAGGGTCGCCTGCATTGCGGCGCTGGTGGTTGCGACGGTCTGACTGTTGAAGGCGATTGGGTTGGGCGTGAGGGACGCGACAGGCTGTGAGGCTCCGACTCCCGTTCCGCTGACAGCGATCGATTGCGTTGCGCCGATTCCGTTGAGGTCATTGTCTGTGAGCACAACGAAGCCGCTCAGGCTTCCACTGGATGCTGGAATGAAGTTGACGCTGACATCGCAGCTTGCGCCCTGGGTGAGCGGAGCAGAAGAGGAGCAGAGGCCAGCATCGGCGCTATTGACCGGGAAGTTGGCCGGATAACTTGGATTCGTTCCGGATGCGGAGAAGATAAGGGAGGCATTGCCGATGTTGGTGACCGGCACTGTTTTGGGGCTGTCGGTGCTGGTTGAGCCAACATTGGTTGAGGCAAAGCTGAGCGCTGGGGGAACGGATACGGTGAGCTTCAATGCGACGTTGTTGCCGCCATCCAAAAGGTAGATGTTGCCACCGCCGTCCACCGCAATTCCGGTGGTGATACTCGAGCCGTTCAATGTGAATGGCACTGCAACCTGTGCGCCGAAGGCCGTTCCCGACCATGGCAGTTTGTCCACCTTGCCGTGATCGGTATCGGCGATATACACATTACCGCCGCCGTCCACCGCGACTCCTTCCGGATAGAACAAACCGCTGGCCGGCAGCACAATCTGCGCGCCGAAGGCCGTTCCTGTCCATGGCAATTCCACCACCCGTTTGTTGCCCGAGTCGGCGATATAGAGGTTCTGGTTGGCATCTACCGCCATGCCATGAGGAGCGGCCAGACCTGTGACCGGCAAATTCACCGGCGCGCCATAGCCGCTGCTGGTCCAGGGCAACTCGACTATCTTCTCGTCGAGGGCATCGGCAATATAGAGGTTTCCGTTTCCGTCTACTGCTACGCCTTGAGGATCGGGCAAGCCGATGGCATCAAGCACAACAGGAGTTCCGTAGGCCGAGCCACTCCAGGGCAGTTCGAGGACGCGGAAGTTCTCGGTATCGGCGATGAACAGGTTGCCAGCGCCATCGACCGCGATGCTGGAGGGTTGGTTCAGCGAGCCAGTGGCCAGTCGAACAGGGGTGCCGTAGCTACCCGACCATGGAATCTTGGCGATTGCTCCGTTCAGGGTGTCAGCTATATATACATTCCCGCTGGCGTCCACGGTAATTCCCAAAGGGTCCTGGTAGCTGCTGGCGTAGGTTGGTCCAGGCAACGTGCTCTGGACGCCGGGGCCAAAGACGAGCTGCGGCCCAATACCTGTGCCTGGCAAATAAGTTGTGCCCAGCACGTTCCCGCTGGAATCGGTCAGCACCACTGCTCCGTTGCGGGCTCCCGGCGCCAGGGGTGTAAAAACCACATTCACTGTGCAACTTTGCCCGGCCGTGTAAGCGACTCCGGTTTCGCATGTTCCAGCGGAGAACGTGTTCAGCGGCTTCGCCGTGTCGCGCGTTACGGTTACGCAACCTCCTTCGGTCCGGATTTTTCCCTCTGTGCAGCCCGAGATGGCTCCCTGCGAGAATTCGAGATTCACGGTGCCCTGAGTGAGAGCCTGAATCGAGTTCAGCGTGCCCGCGGTGGCGATGGTCACGGTGACGGCCTGGATTGGCGAGGGACTGCCCACGTTGGAGACAAAGCTGATGCCAGTGCCGGTAAGAATTGCTGTTTGCGGCGAGCCGGATGCGTTGTCAGCAACCGATAGTGTTGCCGAGAAGCTGGTGGCCGACGCCGGTGTGAAGGTGACGTAGATGAAACAACTGGAGCTGGCGGCCACCACTGCGTCGCAGGCGTTCGTACCTGTGCTGATGGCGAAGTCAGTGGGATTGGCGCCGGCGATGCTTACACCACTGATATTCAGCGCGGCGCTCCCGGTGTTGGAGAGAGTGACGGCGAGTGTTCCGCTGGTTGTGCCGGTTATTTGGTTGGTGAACGCAACGGGGCTGGGCGTCAGTGACGCGGCGGGCGCGGCGGCCGCGGTGCCGGTGCCGGTCAGAGTTGCGGTCTGCGGCGAACTGGCGGCGTTGTCCGCAACCGAGAGCGTTGCCGAGAAGCTGGTGGCCGAGGCCGGAGTGAAGGTGACGTAGATATAGCAAGCTGCGTCGGCGGCCAGAGTTGCGCCGCAAGCGTTGCTTCCCGTCGTGATGGCAAAGTCAGTGGGGTTGGCGCCGGCGATAGTGATGCCGGTGATGTTGAGCGTGGCGCCGCTGGTATTACTGAGTGTGGCAAACAGGGCCGCTGCGGTTGAGCCCGCAGTGGTGCTGGGGAAAGCCGCAGGGCCTGTGAGCGTAGCTGTAGGCGTCAGGGCCGCTGTACCGGTGCCGCTGAGGTAGGAGTAAATGGTACCGTAGGGTGCGGTCACGACCTGTAATTGGGCGCTGTAGGTGGTTGCCGCCGAGGGCGTGAAGTCGATGTAGAAATGGCAGACGGCCCCGCCGTTCAGCGTGGTCGGGCAGTCTGTCGCGGCGCTTTGCCCAAAGTTAGTGGGGTTGGAGCCGATGAATGTGGCTGGGAGAGTGAGAGTGAGCGGGCCCTCGCCGGTGTTGGTGAGCGTGGTCGTCTTCGCCGCGCTGGTGACGTTCGCCTGACTTGTAAATGCAAGTGGAGAGGTAATGGTCGCGGAGTAAGTCGGGGAGCCGATGCCCGTTCCATTCAGCGTGATCGTGGAGGGCGAGCTGTTGGCGTTGCTGTCGAAGACGATGCTGCCGGAGACGGGAGTGCCTGGTGAACCTCCCACGGTCGGCGTGAAGCTGATGACGATCGTGCAGGTTGCGCCTGGAGCCACCGAGCCGGGAAATGCGCATGTGCCGGCCCCCGCCCCTGTGACGATGGCAAAGGGGCCGGTCACAGTGGGAGTTCCGGTCAAGTTCAGCGTAACGCCGCTGGGGTTGGAGATGGTGACGTTGGGGGGATAGAAGGAGGATCCAGCGTTTAGAGATGTGGTGGTGACGGTTTGGTAGACCTGCTGGCTGCCGAAGTAGTACTGTCCTGTGGAGCCGGTGGAAGTGATAGCGTCTCCCGAACTGTCGGTGGCCACGATGTGTCCGTAGATGTCCATCGTGAACCCGTCGATTCCGTCGCCTGCCCCGGTGTATTGGCCGCTCACAAAAATGGCCTCGGTGTCGGGTTCGCCGATGGATGCTTTGTTCAGTTCGCCGCTGGTGGTCCCCATCACCGTATTGATATTCCCCGAAGAATCGACGACGCGGATCAGGGCGCCTTCTTGATCGGCCATGTAGACACGGCCCGCGGGATCAACGTAGACGGCGGAAGGGAGGTCCATTGCAGCATCTGTGGCTGGGACGCCGTTGGTCGTCGCTGAGTCGGTGCCGCCACCGGCGAATGTCGAGATGATGCCGCTGGAATTAACGATGCGAATGATGTTGTTCTTGGCATCGGCGATATAGGCGTTGCCTTTTGTGTCGAAGGCGATGCCATCTGGAAAGCACAAGTGCGCCTCGGTAGCGGTATACGGCGGAGTGGTGGTGGAATAGAGACCCTGTGGACTGCAGTCGCCGAAGCCGCCGGCATCGGCCGTATCTCCGGCGAAGGTTGTGATTACGTTGGTCGAGTGATTGACGACGCGGACGAGGTCGTTGTAGCTGTCGGCGATGTATATATTGTTACTCGCGTCGATGCCCAGAGCCCAGGCATTGTCGATTGTCGCCGAAGTGGCTGCGCATCCGTCGCCGACACTGTCGGTCGAGCCGGTGCAGCTGCTGGGAGTCGCGCCGCCGCCCGCGAAGATTGAGATTGCGCCGCCAGGGGTGATCTTCCAGACCACGTCGTTGAATCGATCGGCGACGTAGACGTTGTTGCTTGTGTCGATGACCAGCCCGGACAGCGAGGTAAACTGAGCGCCCAGCGCCACGCCGCCGCCGACGGAGAAGCCGGGATTAGCCTCCTGGCCTGCGAACGTGCTGATGTCGCCCGTCGTGTGGTCGATTCTGCGGACGACGTGATTTTGCCCGTCGGCGAAAAAGAGGTTGCCACTGGAGTCGTAGGCCACGCCGACCGGATAGCTGAGCTGGGTGATGGCCGAGTTGGCCAGACCGCCATCGCCTGCGTAACCCCCGCCGTTTAGGCCGGCGACGAGGTTCAAAGTGGCAGGTGCGAAGAGGATGGCCGCCGACGGTCCCGAGGAAGGAGGGCCATATTGCTGCGCGATGGCCGATACGTGGGGTAAAGCGAGTGTGAGCGCGGCGGCTGCCGTCATCCAAAGCTTGCGGATCATCTTGAACTCCTTGGGGCGATTCCCATGCAGGTTGCCAGGGTCTTCACATGGCCCCGCGGCAGAGACACGATTGAAGGGCAGAACGGAGGGGAGGGGCAGGGATAGGCGCTGCCTGAAGCTGTGGCTCGGTCCTGAAAGATCGACGAACAGAAAGAGCTGACGAATCCGAATTGGCTAGTGAGCCAGCTCCGGCAGAGGTTGTTGAGAAATTCGACTTTCATGGCAACTCTTTCTTCTGGGCGTTTCTTTCGCATACCTTCCAAGCTCCAAAGCAGGGAGCGCCGGTGGATGGAGTGCGAGCATACCTGGGCCGGGGGAAACGGAGGAATGCGATGGCCGAACAACGTTGCATTCCTCATATCGGGTGCTGCGATTTCATGCAAAGCCACCATTCGCCGTTGGGGGAACGACTGAGGTGGATTCGATCGAATTGCGATGCGTTACAGAAACGTGGCGAAACCGATACCGATAAGGTCGCGGCTCCAGACAGGGGAAGAATTCAGGAGAGCCCTAAGGCTGGGCAAATCTCCTATGCAAGGCTTCCGGCCTGGCTTTTGCGGTACGGCGGCTCAACGTCCTACCGGCCTGACAAGCGCGGAAATCTCACAATATCCAGTAACGATACTGGATGCATGTTTCCTTTTCACGTCGTCTCCGCACCTTGCGACCTCGGATGCGGCGTTACGATTGTTTTTTCCGTCTTGGGAAAGCCGGTCGAAGGGGGGATCCACACCGGCAAGTTACGAACACCAAAAAAGCCTAACACAAATATCCTCAACGCGGCACTCAAAAACTATATTTTTTGAAGCTAATCACGGAGCAGAGAGTAAGCCTATATTGCCGGTATTGAAGATAGTATTGTCATTCTATACACCGTCTCCTTGGGACTGCATTTGATCTGGAAGACATTCTCTGCCCACCCCGCCGACGGTTACTCTTTTGGGAACGTGGCATGCTGACCAGCGCGGGGACGGCGGCCTGCCAGTTTATTCCAGCGCCGGGAAGTTATTAGGCGGCGAAGCGCACCTGGTGCTCGCTGAGATCCAGTCGAAGACTCAGAAGTAAGCCAGGGATAAGCCGTAAAGCCGCGGGGCGCGCTGATCCGCTCTTCTTCGGAAGTGCCGGCGCATTTTCAAGCCCCTGACGTATTTTCAAAACAGTTGCCGCATTCCTGTCAGAGGATCGGGCGAGGCAACGCAGCCGGTCAAGATGAATCGAGCGGGAGATGCAATCATGACTGCGACAGAGTGTCCGGTTCCAGGGTCCAGTGCAGGCATCTATTCCAGAATCGAATTCAATCGCGCCGCATTGTACCGGTGAAAGAAAGGAGAAAGAAGCCGCTACGCAGAACCGACGTACTCTCAACGCATCTAGGTTTTGCTTTGTTTTTATAAGTTGGTCATCTTACGGTGGGCGCTGCATGATTTGAACCTGCGACTTCCACCGTGTAAAGGTGGCACCCATGGGCGTTTTGTTGACGGTAAAGGGTTTATAAACCGGATGAGTCGGCAAAAACCGGCATAATCGGCGCTATTTGCTACCAAATTGCTACCAAATCTTCTAACCAATTTAGCGCAGTGGGTAAAATGGGCTGAATGTGCAGGTTCAGCCCAAAGCACCTTCGTTGGTTTGGCGCGACTCTCCACTCGTGTCCGAACACGCCTGCGTGTGACCTGATCTGGATTGAATCGACCAAGCTCTCAAGCCAAAAATATAAGCCGTCTCCATGACGAGACCTGAGCCCGGTGGATGCGACGGGAGTCGCACCCGACATCAGTAACGATGGTCGAATCGCATTAGGTTCAGAAAAGATCGCCTATGGGCGGAAATGTCAGCAACAGACTGAGGCCAAGCAGCACAAGCGCGATGATGTTGATACGCCCAAGAGATACAGTCTGTCTTCGCCAGCGCAAATCGAGAACTGCCCACGTGGCAAGCCACAGTAGAATGGCCACGGTGGTTTCTCCAGAGAGCGCTCCGGTCGGCTTGTAAAAGACAAACAGGTTCTTCATCAATGCGGATTTATCCGCCGCAATCGCGAAGAATGCTACCGCGAACGATCCGATTCCGGCCGATAGAATGGCTGCCGCGCCGGAACCATTGGGAATGGCGGCGGAGTCTTTCAAGATAGTGTTTGTTGGCACGCTCATGGTCATTCTCCTTGAACCAGGCGGATCGTTTGACCGCCCTCGACGGGCGCGTTCTTGTCGAGCATGGCGCCGAAGAAACCAGCGATGCCGGCTGCTAGGAGCGAAGCTGCAATGAAGCTCAGAAGAGCGAAGCGAAGCTGTGGGTGATGCTTGAGATCGCGGGCATAGCGAATGGCGACCACTGCGGCCGCAGTGATGGCGATGGGCACAAGCCATGCGACGTGCTCCTTCCACTCCATTCCGATCGAATGCCATTGACTCGTTGCGGGATTTGACAAGAGGAGCGAACGCGGAAAAGCTGCGAGGTTGGCAGTTCCAGCCGGAGCCGCGGCCCGATACCATGGATAGATGATGTAGGTTCCAGTAAGAACGGTGAGCCACGCAAGCGTGGCCATGACGGCGAGATAAATGCCGAGGAAGCGGTCTCCGCCTGTTACTGATTGTGACGGAGTATCAGTTCCATAGCGCCTATACAGCGCAACAATAGCTCCAGAGGCGGCCAGCAGATAGAGTGCTCCGAAGCCCATGCCGTGGATCAAAGTCCAGAGACTGCGTGTCGCGATTTCCATTGATGAAGACCTCTGTTGGGATGTACGGAAGGGTGGTGTACAGGGTGTGTTTGTAAGTCTGTGACGGCGCTCAATCTTCTGAGCGCCGCCACAGTGTGGTTCACGAAATGTCAGCAAGTGATTGACGGGTTAGAAGGTGATCTTCGCCGCAAACTGAATCTGACGCTCGGTCCGTTGAAAGGTTGACTCAGCAGCTGCCGAGGAGATGGTTCCAATGGCGGCTGTATTAGCGGTTGCGGCCGGATTATTGAACTGCGGCGTGTTGGCGAGGTTGAAGGCCTCCGCGCGCAGTTGCAGAACCTTCGATTCGGTCAGGTGAGTATCCTTGAAGATTGAAAAGTCCACAGTCTTTGTGCCCGGACCCTCAAGAATATTGCGGCCTGAGTTTCCCCACGTCCCCGCGGCGGGAACCGCGAAGGCCGCGGTGTTGAACCACTTCCCGAGTGTGCGCTGACCTTTTGGCAGCGATCCGTTGCCGAAGCCGGGAAGCAGTTGTGCGCGGGGCGACAGTCCATCGCCCAATGCAGTGCCCGAAGCCACGGAAAACGGCAAGCCGTCGAAGAACTGCGCAATGGCGTTCACCTGCCATCCACGCTCAAGCGGTCCCAGCACCCCACTGCCCTTGAAGGGCAACTGGTAGTTCGAACTGGCCACAAAGCGATTCGGGACGTTGTAGTCCGCATTTCCGTAGTCGTAACGGATGTCATAGGGATTCGTAACGGAGGCCGATTCAGCCGAACCTTCGTCCAGAGCGTGGCTGTAGGTGTAGGAGGCGAGGAAGCCCAGTCCATGAGCACGACGCTCAGCCGTAACTTGCAACGCGTTGTAGCTGGAGACCTGCCGGGTCTCAAGTTCACTGATCTGAGCGAAGACATAGGTGTTGGTTCCAGGAAGATTTCCGTAGGGACGATTCACTGTAACAGTGGTCGCTCCATTCAATCCCAACTGGTTCGTATTGATGTCCCGAAGGTTGTCCAGGTGCGTGCCCTTTGTTCCGACATAGGCAAATTTGAGGACCGTCGAGAAGGGGATCTGCTGCTCGATAGCCGCATGCCACTGCTCGGTGTATGGAGTTTTGGCATTTGGATCCACGGCAAAGGCGGGTGTATTGGGTTGCAAGGCACTGCCTGACGTGACAGGGGTGTGAGCATATCCGTTATCCGTATCGTTGAACACTGAACTGCTCGTGGCGCTGGCTACATAAGTGGCCGGATTATTGAACGCCCAATAATCATCCACGGGAACATTGGCCGACAAGGTGGACGAAACGCCGACGTTGGGCGCCGCGTAGTAGATGCCAAAGCCGGCGTGAAAGACCGTCTTGTTGGTGATCTTGTAGGCTGCGCCCACACGCGGCGCAAAGTTCGCGTTGTTGCCGCTCAAACCGCTCTTCGGAATGCCGTTGGTTCCTACCTGCTCCAGAGCCGTCGTCGAGATAGAGGGAACGAAGGCGTACTCTTTGTTGTGGGCTTCGGTCCAGGGCCAGCCAAGGAAGTTCTCATAGTGCACGCCCAGGTTCAACGTCAGCCTGTTGTTGACCTTGTAATTGTCCTGCGCATAGAAGGACAAATCGCTCTCTCGCAAGCCGACCTCGCTCGGAAAGGAGTAGGTGCCGCTCGTCGGGGCTCCGAAGAGCAGATCGCTCCAGGGCAGCCCGGTGTAACGCGTGGCGTAAGCCTCGGAGCCGTGTTCCGCACCGGTTTGGAACATATTGTATTCGAGGCGGATCAGATCGAAGCCGAGGTCCAGCGAGTGCTTGCCGCGAACCAGGTTGACGTCGTCGTCCCATTGGTAATTGTTGGTTCCGATGTTCGTGGGACTGTTGCCCGCGTCGCCGATCGCGGTGTAGCCCGTGAAGGTCATCACAGGCAGTCCGTCGGTCAGGGGATTGCTGACAAAATTCACGCCGGGAATGTTGAGGTTGGTGGGGGCGGCAAGGTTCAGTCCCGCATCCCAGTTTTTGGCGTAGACAAAGAAGCGAGTCCAGCCGTAGCGCGCCGTGTTGATGGTGGTCGGAGAGAAGATGTGCGTTTCGCTGAGCACAGCCTGATGCGCAGGGTCCGTCGCAGGCCCGCAGATGACGTCGCCCACCAGAGGCGTCGGCAGGATGCCGGGCTGGGAGAAAATGTCATGGCCCTGACTATAGCGAAGGTAGGCGCTGTCTTTCTCGGTAAACTTGTGGTCGATCTTCACATCGAAGTCGTCTTCGTTGATGATCAACAACGGGCCGTAGAAGAAATTGTTGGCTACCGCATTTGCACTGCCATAATTCGGCTGTGCATATTTCTGATAGAAATTCAGAATGTTGATGCCGGTCTGGTCCAAACCTGGAGTGTTTGCTGGAATGACGGGATTGTTTTTGGTATATGTGATGGTCTTGTTAAGTGGGTTCGTGATAACAAGGCTGGGTTTCTGAATAAAATAATCCGTGAAGTCATAACCTGCCGATGTGATATTGACAACTGGCACGCTCAACACATTCGTCTGGCCCTGAGCGAAGCGCTTTCCGGCATAGTCGGCAAAGAAGAAGGTCTTGGGATTGGCCTGCTTGTAAAAGACCGGTCCGCCGAAGGTCACGCCAAACTCGTTTTGTCGCAGAGGGGCTTTCTGTCCTACCGGTCCTGTTATTGGAATATTGAAATCGTTTCTGGCGTCCAGAGCGGTGTTGCGCAGAAACTCGAAAACGTCGCCGTGATAGTGGTCGGCGCCGGACTTGATGACTACGTTGATGGTGCCGCCGTTGCCGCGTCCATAGCGCGCGTCGGCATCCTGGGTCTCTTCCGAGAACTCCTGAATGGCATCGATGGGCGGGAAGACTGCCGTCATGCTGTTATGGTTCTCCTGGTCGCCAATGCCATCCACAAGCGTGCGGTTTTCCTGAGGGCGAGAGCCGTTGATGGCGAAGTACGAGGGGCCGCGCTGCTGCGTATAGGGAATGCTAACGGCTTGGGTTGTCGTCGATATAACGCCCGCGCCCAGGCTAAACAGCTCATTGAAGTTGCGGCCGTTCAGGGGCAGATCCTTGACGGCCTCCTCGCTGCGAAGATTCGAGACGCTCGAACTCTCCGTTTCCAGCAATTCGCTGTTGGTTTGGACCTCGATGGTCTCCGCGGCTGCGCCAATGGCCAATGCGGCATCAGCGGATACACGCTGACCCACTTCGAGCCTTACATGCTCCTCTATCTTGCTGAAGCCGGGAGACTCGACGACAACCTTGTAATCGCCAGGATGCAGCGGAGGCGAGACATAGATTCCCTGCGAGTCTGTGGTCGAGTTGGTTGTGAGTCCAGTACCGGTGTTTTGTAAAGACACGTGTGCGTTCGGGATCACTGCTCCGGTGTGGTCTTTCACCACGCCGGTAATGACTCCGGTTTCAACAATCTGCGCGTGCAGCGCTGAGGCGGCCCCAAGGACGAACAGGGCCGTTAGCAAGAGCGATAGATTTCGCTTTACAAGAATTCGCAACGAATAAAATGCGACAGACATACTTGCCTCCAATGATGCGATCAACTTTGATCGCATAGAAAAATGGCCCACGATCTGCTCGTGGGCCATTGCAGTGCGTGTATTGCGCACACTGCCGTCAAACAGGAACGATGCACTTGCCCACGACGCAAGGCGCATCCGCTTCGGGCGTTTGAGCCGCGCGACAACAACCTGCCGCCTTGCGGCCAATCTGCAATGAGCTCTTCATGTTTTTTGTCCGTTTCACTGAATTCCGGCTTGCGCGCTCGATCTAAAGTAAAAAACCAATCGCGCGCGATAAACAACCGGTTATTACGGTGCGTTTGCGCAATTAGCTGCGAGTCTCAGACAGACGCAGACACGACAAGATGCTGCGACCTCTTGCGCGACCGGCACGCAATGCCAACTAGGGTTTGATGAGAGAGTATGCGGGCGTCAACAACACGAGCGACGGGGAGTCGGCTCGGAGGCGTGCATTTGGACTGCTGGGATGTTGATTCGCTCCTGCATGAATTGTATTGAGCCACAAAGCTGAATTCATGTCAAGCTCGGCAATCGAATTCTTCCGGAAGAAACGCAAAAACTCTTTGCGGATGACTTGACATACTTTTAATCCCCATGCATTATCGAATCAGTTCTCGCTTCAGGAGCGCTTCACATCAACTGTGAAGGTGCCTGTGCCACGGAGCCGGAGTCATATGCTTCATCGTCTCACATCCCGCAGTTGTTGTTGCCCTGTCATTCTTCCGGCAGTCGAGCAGCCTCGTGGGATCGCGGTGCAGATGCAGTCTTAACTGATTAGCATCTCCTGAATCTTCGCAATTTCGGCCCACGAGCCTCTGCCTCGTGGGCTTTTTCATTGGGCATTCGCCCGCATTGCGATTCAGGAAGAGAGCTGCATTCCGATGAAGCCGTTTCATATCATGGCCAAACCACATGGCCCTATCTGCAATCTCAATTGCACCTACTGCTACTACCTGGAGAAAGAGAATCTCTATGCGGGCAGCGGGCGTGAATTCCGCATGGCGGATGATGTGCTGGAAAACTACATTCGGCAGTACATTCAATCGCAGCCGGAGCAGCACGTCAGCTTTGCATGGCAAGGCGGCGAGCCGACGCTGCTCGGGATTCCATTCTTCGAGCGCGTCGTCGAGTTGCAGCAGAAACATGCGAACGGCAAGATCATCGACAACGCGTTTCAGACCAACGGTACGCTGCTCGATGACGCCTGGGGAGAGTTCCTGGCACGCAACAGGTTTTTAATTGGACTCTCTGTCGACGGGCCAGAGGAAATTCATGATGCCTACCGAGTTGACAAGGGAGGCAAGCCGACGTTCTCGCGCGTGATGCGCGGCCTCAACATTCTCAAGACGCATGGCGTGGAGTTCAACACGCTCACCGTCATCAATCGTTTGAACTCTTATCGCGCACCTGCGGTCTATCGCTTTCTCAAAGAGATTGGCAGCAAGTACCTGCAATTCATTCCCATCGTTGAGCAGGTCGCGAAACAGCCTGACCCCAATGGACTGGTTTTGTTGAAACCGTATTCACGGCAGGAGTCGGCTGTCTCCGAGTGGTCGGTTGAGCCGCTGCAATTCGGGCGTTTTTTACAGCAGGTTTTCGACGATTGGGTGATTCAGGATGTGGGGCGCGTCTATGTGCAGGTCTTCGACGTTGCGCTGGAATCGTGGTATGGCGTACCACAGACGCTCTGCGTCTTTGCGCCGACATGCGGCTCGGCTTTGGCCGTCGAGCACAACGGCGATGTCTATTCCTGCGACCACTTCGTTTATCCCGACAACAAGTTGGGAAATATCATGCAGAAGTCGCTGTCGAGTCTGGTGAGCTCACCGCAGCAAACGCGCTTTGGCAATGCCAAGGAAGTTGGACTTCCTTCCGATTGCCGTAATTGCGATGTGCGTTTTGCCTGCAACGGCGAGTGTCCCAAGCATCGCTTCACACAGACGGCATCGGGTGAGTACGGGCTGAACTATCTCTGCGCCGGCTACAAGCATTTCTTCCATCACATCGATCCATATATGCGCTTCATGGCTGAAGAGCTGAAGCAGAATCGAGCGCCGGCGCGGGTGATGGAGTGGGCCAGAGCCCGAAGAAGCACGAGTGCCGCATACACCTCGCCTCTGAAGAAGCATGGAGTAGCTCTCGCCTAGCTGCTAGTTGCACGGGGATGTGTCGATGTGCATCGCTGTCGCCATCTCATCCTTGTCTTCAAAGGTTGCGGAATGTTTGCAACTGAATGTCGCTGGCCCAATCGACAACCTTTTAACCGAGTCATCTCTGAATGACTGAAACCGACAGGAGATTTATGAACGAGAAAAGCGTATTGAATGCGATGACATCGACGCTCATACTTGCGGCGGGTGCGAGTCTCCCGCTGCATGCACAGACGTCCCAGCCGTACCAGGGAGTCGTGGGCAGAACCCTCGCCGATTCAAAAGAATGGTGGCCGGAACCTGTGAAAGCACCTGCCGGTGCCCCGAACGTAGTTTGGATTTTGATCGACGATGTTGGTTATGGCGCTGCCGGCACATTCGGCGGAGTTATCCAGACTCCAACGTTTGACAGTCTGGCCAACAATGGTCTGCGCTATACCAACTTCCATACCTGCGCCATTTGCGCCCCGACTCGCTCGGCACTGCTGACTGGGCGCAACAGCGCATCGGTGCATGAATCGGGCTTTTCGCACATTACCGCGTCTGCCGGCTTCCCCGGTTGGGATGGACGCGTGCCTGCCACGGCTGGCACAATCGCCGAGATCTTGCGCGACAACGGCTACAACACCTTTGCGGTGGGCAAGTATGGCATAACCCCCGATGAAGATGCGACTGATGCAGGACCATTCGATCGTTGGCCAACCGGCAAAGGCTTCGACCACTTCTTCGGCTTCCTTGGTTCGGCGACCGACCAGTACAAGCCGGACCTGGTAGAGGATCAAGCGCACGCGACTCCCGATGGCCGTCACTTGAGTGACCAGATCACCGACAAGGCGATCTATTATATCGACCGCCAGAAGAAGGCCGCGCCGGACAAGCCCTTCTTCCTTTACTATGCGCCCGCCGCCACGCACGCTCCGCACATGGTCGACAGATACTGGAGCGATCAATACAAAGGTAGATTCGATAAGGGATGGGATGCATTCCGTCAGGAGGTCTTTGACCGTCAGAAGAAACTTGGCTTGATTCCTGCCAATGCGATTCTTCCCGAGCGCAATGAGACCGTCAAGGCCTGGGACGCGCTGACGCCGGACGAGAAAAAGCTCTATGCGCGCTTCATGGAAGTCTATGCGGGCTACTTGACCTACACGGACTTTGAGGTCGGCCGCCTGGTCAATCACCTGAAGGAGATCGGCCAGCTCGACAACACGCTAATCTTCATCTCCATCGGTGATAACGGCGCCAGCAAGGAAGGATCGCAGGAGGGCACAATCGATCATTCCTATCGCGGCAAGCTGGTCTCCGATGAGGATCGAGTCGCCTATAACCTGGCCAACATCGAGAAGATCGGCACGCCCGATTCTCATCAGGGCAACTATCCTCTGGGCTGGGCACAGGCCGCCAATACGCCCTTCCGCTATTGGAAATCAGATGCCAACAGCGAAGGCGGAACGCACAATCCTCTCATCGTCTATTGGCCAAAGGGCATCAAGGACAAGGGCGGCATTCGCACCCAGTACAGCCATGTAATCGATCTTCTTCCCACCACGCTCGATCTGGTGGGCATCAAGGCACCGGAAGAGATTCGCGGCATCAAGCAGCAGCCGATTGAAGGAACCTCTCTGGCCTACTCGATTGACGATGCCAAGGCGCCCACCCGTCATACGCTGCAGTACTACTACATCTTCGGTTCGCGGTCGATCTATGACAGCGGATGGAAGGCGGAGCTGGCCTATCCCAACGACATCCTCACCAAGAACGCTATCGTCAATCCGCCTCTCGATGAAAACACCTGGGAACTCTACAACCTGAACGACGATCCGACCGAGCGCATCGATCTGGCCAAGAAGTATCCAGAGAAGCTCGCGCAGTTGAAGGCCGAATTCGAAGAGCAGGCCAAGGCGCATCATCTCGCCCCCTATCTCACCTTTGACGATATGAAAAACACTCACCACACCTATCTGCCCCAATGGTATATTGACCGGCAAAATGCCGCAGCTGCTGCGGCACAAGCCGGTAGCAGTAAGTAGCATTGCCGGAATGTTTTGGCTCTACATCATGGCAGTCAGTTCGCGGTTATCCGCGGCCTGACTGCCGGTTTCGCTCGGTATCCGGTCACCGAGTCATATCTGAATGATTGAATCCAACAGGAGAGTTATGAACGAGAAAAGCGTATTGAATGCGATGACATCGACGTTGATATTTGCGGCGGGCGCGAGTCTCCCACTGCATGCGCAGACGGCGCAACCCTATCAAGGAGTCGTTGGCAGAACCCTAGCCGAGTCAAAAGAATGGTGGCCGGAACCTGTGAAAGCGCCTGCCGGCGCCCCGAACGTAGTGTGGATTCTGATCGACGATGTAGGCTTTGGAGCTGCCGGCACATTCGGCGGGCTGATTCAAACTCCCACCTTCGACAGTCTAGCCAACAATGGTCTGCGCTATACAAACTTTCATACGACCGCGATCTGCGCCCCCACCCGCTCAGCTCTGCTGACCGGCCGTAACAGCGCAACCGTGCATGTTTCTGGATTTTCACATACCGTTTTGTCCGCTGGATTCCCCGGCTGGGATGGCCGAATTCCTTCCACGGACGGAACCATCGCAGAAATCCTTCGCGACAATGGCTACAACACATTCGCGGTTGGAAAGTATGGTGTAACTCCCGATGAAGATGCGACCGATGCAGGCCCATTCGATCGCTGGCCTACAGGCAAGGGCTTTGATCACTTTTTCGGATTCCTCGGATCGCAAACCGACCAATACAGGCCGGACCTGGTGGAAGATCAGGCGCACGTGCGCCCCGACGGCCGTCACCTGAGTGACCAGATCACTGACAAGGCGATCTTCTATATCGACCGCCAGAAGAAGGCCGCCCCGGACAAGCCGTTCTTCCTCTATTACGCGCCTGGCGCCACTCATGCTCCGCACCAGGTCGACAAATACTGGAGCGATCAATACAAGGGCAAATTCGACATAGGCTGGGACGCTTACCGAGAGGAAGTCTTTGAACGCCAGAAGAAGCTCGGCGTAATTCCTGCCGATGCAAAACTTCCCGACCGCAACCCGGACATCAAAGCCTGGGATAAGCTGACGCCGGAAGAGCAGAGGCTTTATGCGCGCTTCATGGAAGTGTATGCAGGCTATCTTACCTACACGGACTTTGAGATCGGCCGCCTGGTCAATCACCTGAAGGAGATCGGGCAGCTCGATAATACGCTGATCTTCATCTCCATTGGTGACAACGGCGCCAGCAAAGAGGGCACTTTGAACGGGGATATCGACCGCTCACTGTGGAATAAGCCTCTAACGGAGCAGGAGAATATCAATTACAACCTGAACAAAATTGGCGAGATCGGCACGCCCGCCGCCACTGAGGGGAATTATCCGCTCGGCTGGGCGCAGGCCGCAAACACTCCTTTCAAGTACTGGAAGCAGGATGCGAACAGCGAAGGCGGAACGCACAATCCTCTCATCGTCTACTGGCCAAAAGGCATCAAGGACAAGGGTGGCATTCGCACTCAGTACAGCCATGTCATTGACCTTCTTCCGACGACGCTCGACCTGGTGGGCATCAAGGCTCCTGAGCAGATCAGAGAAATCAAGCAGGATCTTATTGAAGGAACTTCGTTGGCATACACGATCGACGATGCCAAGGCGCCTACCCGTCACACGCTGCAGTATTACTACATCTTTGGCTCGAGATCGATTTACGACAACGGGTGGAAGGCTGAACTGGCTTACCCAAGCAGCTTTATCACTGGAAATTTGCAAAGCACAGCGGCTTTTGATGAAAATGCATGGGAGCTTTACAACCTGAATGAGGACTACACAGAGCGAATTGACTTAGCCAAGAAGTACCCGGAAAAACTGGCTGAACTAAGAGCTGAATTCGAAGAGCAGGCCAAATCTCATCATCTCTATCCCTACATCACATGGGACGATGTACTGAAGGGACGCATTCACCGTACCAAAGACTCTAAGTCATTTTTCGATGCTGTGAAAGATGTAACCAAGAGCGGAGAGAACCAGTGACTGACGTCACGGAGAATATTCGATGAATCTTTCGCAACAAGTAGGACTTCTTCTTAGCGGGACCATGGCCTTCAGCGCATGGCCCTCCGCACACGCACAGAGCGCGGAGCCGCCGAAGCCTTGGCCCACGCTGCCTGTACATGAAGCGCCCGCATCCTCGTGGCCAGAGCCGCCGAAGGCTCCAGCGGGCGCGCCAAACGTAGTGCTGATTCTGATTGACGACGTAGGCTTCGGCGCGACCTCGGCCTACGGCGGCCCCATTCACACGCCGGTCTTCGAGAGTGTTGCGAATGCCGGCTTGCGCTACAACTCATTCCACATGAACGCTCTCTGCTCGCCGACGCGCGCCGCGCTGCTGACCGGGCGCAACAACCACCAGGTGGGCTTCGGCTCGATCGCCGAGTGGTCGGCGCCTTATCCGGGCTACGACACGGTGCTGCCCAAGAGCGCGGCGACCATCGCCGAAGTGCTCAAAGAAAATGGCTACAGCACTTCGGCCTATGGCAAGTGGCACAACACACCGATGTGGCAGGTCAGTCCGGCCGGTCCATTTGACCGCTGGCCCACCGGGTTGGGCTTCGAGCATTTCTACGGATTCATTCAAGCAGCCGACAGCCAGTACTATCCGCGCATCTACCGCGATACGACGCCTGCGGAGCCGACCAAGTCGCCTGCGGACGGCTATCACTTTACAGCGGATATCACCAACGAAGCGATTACATGGCTTCATCAGCATGATGCCGTGGCCAAGGATAAGCCCTTCTTCATCTACTTCGCGACCGGGGCCACGCATGAGCCGCACCATGTGCCGCAACAGTGGATCGAGCGCTACAGAGGGCAGTTCGACAAGGGGTGGGATGAAGTCCGCAAGGAGGCCTTTGACAGACAGAAGGCTTCTGGGGTGATTCCTGCCAATGCCGAGTTTACCCCGCGCCCGGATGGACTGCCCGCCTGGGATTCGCTGACGCCGCAGCAGAAAAAGTTACTGGCGCACGAAGCGGAGGTCTACGCCGGTTACGCCGAGCATACCGATCACGAGGTTGGCCGCCTGCTGGATGCGATTCAAGAAGAGGGTCAGGCAGACAATACCGTCATCCTATGGATCTTTGGCGATAACGGCGCCAGCGCCGAGGGCGGCCTGGAAGGACACGACGCCGTGGATGTGAATGGCAAGCCCAAAACCATCGAGGAGCGGACGGACATCGCCGACCTGCTGGGCAGCGAACTGTACATGAATCACTATGCGGCTTCGTGGGCGTGGGCGCTGAACTCGCCTTACGTCGGCACCAAGCAGGATGCATCGCATCTGGGCGGCGTCACCGATCCTCTGGTGATCGCCTGGCCCGGCCACATCAAGGACGCTGGCGGCATACGCGGTCAGTTCTCGCACGTCAACGATATTGCGCCAACGATCTATGAGATCACGGGCGCGAAGTTTCCCGAGGAAGTCAACGGCGCGAAGCAGATTCCGCTGGAAGGCAAGAGTCTGGTGTATACCATTGACAACCCGAAGGCGCCCACGCGCCACACGCTGCAGTACTTCACAACCAGCGGCAACCGCGCCATCTACAAGGATGGCTGGTGGGCTGGCGACCGCTTCCACTCCACCTGGGAGCCGAATACTATTCAAAACCCCAGCGACAAGGACATCGATGCACGGCCGTGGGAGCTTTACAACCTGAATGAGGACTTCAGCCAGGCCCATGACCTCGCAAATAAGTACCCGGAGAAGTTGAAGGAGCTGCAGCAGGTCTTCAACAGCGAAGCGGAACGCAATCATGCGTATCCGATTTTGCCGGAGCGTTCCTCGCCTCTGGACAAGAAGATAAGGGACAAAAAGATATTCACTTTCCGTTCGGGAGTGGAGCGCTTGCCGCTGCGTTTTGCGCCTGGTCTCTACGGGCACGCGTATACCATCGATGCCGACGTGGAGATTCCGACAGATGGCGCCGAGGGCGTGATCGTGGCCGACGGGGGCATTCTGGGTGGATTCAGCCTCTTTGTCAAAGATAACCACCTGTACTACGAGGTAAATGTTGCCAACGACCACTCCGAGCAGATTGTTTCAAAGACGCCGATACACCCGGGCGTGGCGCACATTCAGTTGAATGTGACTCCGTCGCAGGAAAACGCTTCGAACACTCCGGCGGTGCCAGGCTTCTACGCGCGCCGCCCTGTTCCAGGCGATGTGAAGCTGTCGGTCAACGGCCAGTCTGTCGGCGAGGCGCAGTTCTCCAGCATCTATGCCGGCGGCGAAACACTGGACGTGGGCAGCGATCTTGGTTCTCCTGTCAGTCCGGAGTACAAGTCGCCTAACCGCTTCACGGGCAAGATCAACACCGTTACTGTCGAAATCAATTAATTCACGTCTGAGACGCATTTCAATTAATTGACAGGGCGAGCCAACCATCATCAACCGCTCCTGTCCGGTATCCATTCATGCCGGACAGGAGGTTTATTACAGCAATTGTGATTGCTTGTTGCAGAGGACGTTGCTATGTTCTACAAGATTCCAGAAAATCTCCCCGCGGAACTCGAAGAGTCGGATTCCTAAATCGCACGATTCCAACGAAGCGAGATCGATGCCGCAACCCTGAAAGCGTGCCGCGTTCCCTTCGGTTGCTATGAGCAGCGCGAAGACGGCACCTATATGGTGCGCATTCGAACGACTGGAGGCGCTCTCACTCCGCTCCAGTTGCGTTCCATCGCTGAGATTTCGGCACGCTACGGCGGCGATGCGATTCACATCACGACGCGGCAGGAGTTTCAGATTCACGACGTCGCGCTGGAGAATGTCCTTCTCGTCATGCGCTAATTGCCACAGGCAGGTCTTGTATCGCACTGGCTATAGATGAAATTAATTTCGTGCTCACTGATGCCAGGAATAATGGCTGACTCATCTACCGGACTTCGTGCCGGTCGGCGAGACGGTTTCGCCCATCTGCGTTCAAATCAACGCATCATCAACCCGCATGATGCAGAACAGATGCCGTGATCGATTGGATTAAAATTGACACGTCAATTTGCAAGTGCTACCGAAAATGAGCAATCGCGCACCTAACGAAGGCTAGTCAAAACAGATTGCCTGAAACTTGCTCGGCAGCAATATGAATCTTGGCCTGCAGGGCGTCTTGAGTGAGAAAAGGATCATTTTTGAGCGTTGTGCGTAAAGTGATAGTGAAGACCTGATCGCGTGCGCGCCCTGCCATGAATGTGCCGTGAAGGGAATTGTGCCCCTCTAGAGAACACATCATCGCTTCATTGCCAATTGCTCGCACTGGAGTTGAATTAGGTCCACAAAGTGAACCAACTGCACTCAACTGCTGCCGTGGATCGTTGGACTGTTCGACAGTGATGCGCAGTGTGCGCGTTACCCCGGAATCCTGCTGAGTGAATGTGCAATCTGCCGGCTGGCGCGGCGTGGCATCAGTAAACGCACCCTCGGCATTGCCGCCAAGCAATCCTGAAGCGGTGGCCTCATTGATCCATGGGCAGTTATTCTTTGCCATGCACGTAGAAGGCATAGCAATGACTGCACAGATTCCGAGAAAAATGGCACACTTTCTGCGCAAAGTTATTGTGAATACCACCAGACTATCTTCCATCGCGTTCATCCCCTTTCATGCCAATCGCTGTAGTGGTAACCATATCGGAGTGCAAGTGCCACGGAATGCTTTCCGTGGATATCTCCGGATGCGTGCGGAGATAGTCGAGCGAGTAGGTCGGTGCTCCGGGATCAGTCTTCTTGTCAACAAACATCGCCTGTTGGTCTGCGGCTTCCTTCAGTTTGCCCATACGTCGATAGATGATGGACAGGTTATAGTGAGCCGTCAAGTCGTCGGGGTCAATCTTTTGCAATGCTTCGAACTGCTTCATCGCGGCTGGATTGTCGTTCTGCTGATAATAAGTGATACCAAGCTCGCGGCGCGCATCGCGTGATTGCGGAAACATCTCGACGACCTTGCGGAAGTCAGATATCTCTTGTGCAGTATTCCCAAGACGACGCTGAAGCAAACCATCGTAGAAGTGTGCCCGAGCGTTGTCAGGTTCAAGGAACAGAGCTTTTCGAATGGCCGTACGGGCCGAACCATATTTTTCCCATAGAATCTCTGTAAGGCCGATGTTGGTGTATCCATCCGCATAGTCTGAGCGCAGTTTCACTACTTCATGGAATGCCTGTATCGACTCTGCATACTGGAATTGATCAAGCAAGGCAATGCCAAGGTTATTCCAGCGCATCCAATCCGCGTTGTCGGATGGGTCTGCGGCTTCCGGCTGATTCTCGCCAATCTTCAAGACGCGACTACGCGAGGCGATTTCAACGATAGGGTAGTCTGGATGATCCTTGCCAAAGATGTTATTCAGGTAACTCTGGCGCAGGTGGCGATAATTTACTTTGGCCGTTACTATTACTGCCCCGTTTGTCTCGTCAGGCATATGAAATTGATAACGCACCAATACTGAGCGGCCAGCTGGCACACTATTGTCGTAAGCAACAGAGTGAATTGTCCACACTTTGTGATTGTCAACAAACTCACCTGCATCTGTCACAGGTCGGTTGGTGAAGCTGTGTGCGCGAGAGTCAAGCATTCCATTTGGCTTGATAAAGCCGCTGTGGTAAATCTCCTTTCCGTCAGCGTCCTTTACCGTAAACTCCACCCAAGCCTCGTAGAGGTCGCGGACTTCTGGTATCAATGAATGGCCTATGTTCTTGTTTTGGATTACTACATAGGCTGTTACCAAATCCTTTGGCGCCAAGGTATAGGAAACCTTGCCCAGGGGCGCAATCAACTTGCGTGTGTCGGGCTTCTCATCGCCTGTAGATATCTCGATCCCAAAGATGTCCACGTTCAAAAAGTTTCCTGCGCGCAGAAAGCCAATGGTCTTGTTCAGTTGTTCGTCAAATCCATAGTAAAACGGAACAGCGGTGTTGCCGGCCAGCCAGCGGTGCGATGCAAATGTCCCATTTTTTGCGCCATAATCAGGTAGGGTGTTGGCCGCGCGCTTCATGTGGCATCCCTGGCAGGTGGTAAAGTCAGCGGTATAGAAAGTAAGTGGATTGCGCTGTGAAAACTTGGATTGCTGCCATTCGTCATAAGCCGTAAAGGCTCGAAGAAACTTGTAATCGTTCAGCGTGGCAGGTAGATTGGCTTTATGGCAGGCGGCGCAAAACTCTGGTGTCCGGAGAAAGTCATGCATCACAGCCTTGGAATGCCTTTCAGGATGACGCAGGATCATCGCAAACGAGACCTGACCGGGAATACGATCTCCGTTCTCGTCAACCATTACCGAAGGCACACCCATCTGCACGCTGGCATTGCCGTTGGTCGAATCCAATTTGATAACAGAGTGACAAGTTGTGCATGTAAGTCCATCTGCATCGAAGTTGGCGCGATCGACCTTGGAATCTTCAGTGAGCGCCGCGCCGAGAACTCCTATCGGATTGTGACAGCTGTCGCAATGGCGTGCGAATGCAATGCCACGCGTCTTGTCGCGGATCAGAAGATTAACGCTGGTGCGATAAAACGGGGTGCGGAAGGAGTTTGAGTGCAGCGCCTGACGCCATTGGCTATAGGCCTCCTGATGACAAGTACCACAATACTCCGCAGTGGGAAACGCACCTGGCTGAATAAATCCCTCTCCTTGCACGGTTACATTTCCGGGAAGGAAAGGATTGCTTTTGCCGTAGTGAAAATCATAGCTTGGAGTCACACTCTCATTGAATGCTTTGCGGTCGATTAGAGTCTTCTGCTCTGCCTTTGCCTTCCAATTAGCAATCGCTTCGCGTTGTTCTGGTGTGTCCTCCACGGGCGGCGTGTTTTTCGGTAGTGGAGTGTAGGCAGGCGGCGGAGTCAGCGTTGTCGCGTCCTGTTGCGCCAGGGCAAAGTTGGACATATGTCCACACAGAAACACACCTGCGGCGAATAATATTGTAGACGACGTTCTGCTCATACTTCCTCCTACCGGAGCCCCAGGAAGGAAACCGGCTTTGTATTTTACGTTGCCAACTACTTGACTAAATGTGGCGTGCTTGTCACTTTGCTGGCATGGCGATTTGCGGCAATCGAGTCATAGATGCTTGGCACTAACCCCTTGCCCTCTTCAATTGCAAAATAGCGATCAACACTGGGCAATGTGACAGATTCCTGCGTACCATCGGGCCATCGAATCTCTACCTTATCCACAACGGTGCTCTCGCCTAGGCCGAAGTGCAAACGCATGTCATTGGACGACTCAAAGCTGCCTCCGCTCATTACATCGTCTCGTTGGCGGACGCCGCCAGAAGTCAAATAGACGGTTGAGCCAACAGCGTCGCGTGGACTCTTGGGGCCACCGATGAGTTGCAGGCCAACCCAGTGATTGTGGTCATCGTTTACGTTGCGCAATAACACTGGTGTGTGGTCAAGACAATTTATGACCACATCGATCTTGCCATCGTTAAACAGGTCACCGAAAGCAGCGCCGCGCGCCGGGATTACATCGGCGAGCCCCGTGCCTTCGACTGGAGGAATTACCTCGAACTTATTTCCACGATTTACGTTATGAAACAACAAGGGGCGTTCAGCAAACGAGGTTCCCCAATTGTGTTGATCAACTTGGGGAAACACATGCCCACTCACGAACATCAGATCTTTCCAGCCGTCGTTATCGTAGTCAAAGAATGCTGTACCCCAACTGAGGAAGGGATAGGTCGGTTCGGCAATACCCATCTGCGGAGTGATGTCCACAAAGTTGCCGTCTCCGTTGTTGCGGTAGAGCGTCTTATAGTCGTCGGAGAAAGTGGTTGTGTACAGATCGAGACGGCCATTGTTAGCGTAGTCACCCACGGCCAGTCCCATGGAAGCGGTCTCGCGCGCATCCTGGTTGAGCGCAAAGCCGGAATAGAAGCTGCTGTCTTGAAAGGTACCGTCGCCTTTGTTGATGTAAAGGTAATTGGGCGAGGAGTCATCTGTAACCACTAAGTCGACTTTTCCATCGTTGTCAATATCCACAAACGTGGATGAGAATCCATAGTAGTGGCGTTTATCGCTCACACCGGCCTTCTCGCTCACGTCCGTAAAAGTTCCGTCGCCATTATTGTGAAAGAGATGATCAGGTTCGCCAGGAAGACCACGCGGACCACACATTGTTTGTGCGCCGCGGTACTGGCAGTTCGCGAAGCCGATGGCCTGTGAACCTGAGGCTGGCAAATTATTCATGTCCCAGTGAATATACCCGGGGACGAAGAGATCTAGCCGACCGTCGCCGTCGTAATCGCCAAAGCTTGGCCCAGTTGACCAATTGCCCAGAGTAACCCCAGCCGATTCGGCAATGTCGGTAAAGGTACCATTGTGATTGTTGTGATAAAGCCGGTTTTTGCCGTAATTCCCCACATAGAGATCAGGCCAGCCGTCGTTGTCGAAGTCGCCGACTGCCACGCCAAATCCCCAACGATCATTCGTGACCCCTGCCATTTCAGCAACGTTGGTAAAGGTTCCGTCGTGGTTGTTATGAAATAGTGCGGCATGAGGAGGCTCCGCCTTGCCGGTGAGGGCATCATAGGTCGAGCCGTTTACAAGGTAGATGTCAAGCCAGCCGTCATTGTCGTAGTCCAAGAGCGCAACACCGGAGCCGATGGTCTCAAGGATGTACGGTTTTTGAGGTGTACCCATTTTGTGTTGCCAAACTGTCAGGCCAGCCTTTTCGGAGATGTCTTCAAACACAATGGGTCCGGTCTTGACGAAGCCACCGGCTGTGATTGGGCGCTTTTCGGAATCGAGCACAGGAGCATAGATTCCGCCTGTGGCTGAGCCGCCTTGCTGTGACGATGAAGCAGAAGCCGCACTTCCGCCGTAGATCGGCGGCTGTGCTGGGGGCTGTCCTTGAGAAAGCGCCGTTCCACACCACAGGGCAAATACTACAGAAAAGGCAGCTGGGGAACAGCGCCAGCATCCTGAAAGCAAAGAATGGTCTATCAAAAGCGACCTCACGGTGGGAGGGGATTACCCACAGTCTCCGATTATCCTGTCATTTGCGGAGAACTGTCTTCCACTAGAAGGTTGAAGAAAAGATCGTTCTAAATGTTGAATAGGGAAACAGGGCGATTCATACGCCTGTCATACGGAAAACCACAACAGGCCGGCCGCGATTGCCGACAATCGAGTCCTCCCACCATTCCCCCGACCGAAAGATTGACTCATTCTCCCATCTTTCGATGGTTGCGTATCCTTGTTGCATGAGTAGATGATCCAACGAGCGCATTGGACGTTTCATGCATCGTATCCATGGCATCCATGATTCTGATTCCCCTCATGGATTCGTTCGTCGTACTCGATACCTTCAGTTTAAAGCCAATTGTTCGCGGGTGTAAGACACAACAGTCGGCTCTCACAATTTCTGTCAACGATCTGGATAAGTACAATGAGCGCAGTGCCGTGCACGCCTTCGATTGTCGATACAGTTGTACTGAAGCAGGCTAGATTATGCGTTTCGAAACTTCTTCTTTATTTGATTGCTGGCGTAGCCCTCGGGATTGTGTACATTGCCAATGCACAAAATCCACGAGGGGTGCGCTCTGCCGAATCGACTATGGAAGAACATTACAATGCCGCCTTCATGCTTCAGGATGAAGGGAATATCGTCCAGGCGGATTTGGAGCACAAGTCGTTTCTCGCCGCAGCCCTGCATCGCCTTGCCAATGTTCACGCAAATCTAGGGGAGTATGCGCAAGCAAACCCGCTTTATGCAGATGCTCTCAGATTTAGCCCTGATGACAGCACTTTGCAAATGGACTATGCCGGCGCTTCACTTGATGCTGGAGATTGGGACAAAGCGAAGCGCTTAGCGACTACCGTACTTGACTCACTCAAAAAGGGCGGCCATGCGCCCAGTGAAAGTGCCGTTTCTCTGCTTGCGCAGGCTCTGCTTGCTTCTGGTGATTATAAGGAGGCGCTGGAGGAGTGTAAAACCGCCGCTGAAATACAGAGTGACTTCAAGAGCTCTTATGCGCTAGCTGGCGCCGAGCTTTTAGTGGGAGATAAATCCAGTGCGGCAACTATTATTCGCGAACTGCCTGCCAGGTTCGGTGACACGCCAACGCTCCATATGCAATTAGGTCGCCTGTATGGTCAGACACAACTCTTCGATGAAGCAATTGAGGAGTTCAAGAAGGCTATCGCGCAAAACGAGCAACTGCCAGGCGTGCACTATTCGCTGGGCGCTACCTACATGATGCAATCAGGGGAGCCTGGATACGTCAAGGCAGAAGCTGAGTTTCGCAAAGAGATTGCTCTTTACCCTAACGATTCTCTCACCTATTCGCCGCTCGGCACGATTGCGATGAGTCAGCATAAATACGCTGAAGCAGAGGGATATTTGGAGCACGCTATTCAATTGGCACCAATGAATACGGGGGCCTATCTCGTTCTTGGTCAACTCTACAGCACAATCGGCAGGATCCCAGAAGCCGAAGGCGCATTTCGAAAAGCTGTCGCCGTGACCCTCGATCCGGCGAAGAATGACTATGAGGTGGAGCGCGCTCACTTCTGGCTTGGACGCCTGCTGCTTCAAAACGGAAGCCCAACTGAAGGTCGTAAGGAATTGGATATTTCGCGCGATCTTCTTTATTTTAAGGCAAAACAGACAGAGTTAAAGCTGCACGGAAGCCGGATGATCCAGTCGCCACTCGACAAAACACATGAGGCTGACTCGGAGGACCTGGCTCAACTGAAGGAGTTTGAGAGCAAGGTTGGACCGCTGATCGCCAGCAGCTACGATAACCTTGGAGTTCACGCGGCAATCTTAGGCGATTATGCGAGTGCCGCAAGTTACTTTGCGCACGCCGCGCAGTGGAACCCGGCGCTCAATGGCGTGGATATGAACTGGGGCCGTGCTGCGTTTGCTGCCAAAAAGTATACAGAGGCTGTAGAGCCATTGGAGAGGACTCTCGCCCTACATCCTGGCGATGAGGATGTACGTTCAATGCTGGGTATAAGTTATTACATGACTCATAATTTTACAAGCGCCCTGCGTGCGCTGCAACCTATGGAGGGAAAAGTCAGCGCAAGTCCTCTCCTTATGCTCGTCTATGACGGAGCGACGGCTTTAGCTGGAGATTATGATCTCGGCCTTGCGCGGCTACAGGCTATTGAAGACACTCACCCTGAATCGTCAATTGTCCATTGTCTTCTCGGTGAAGCATTTGCTGTTAAAGGCCATTACGACCAGTCTGCCGAAGAGTTGCGTACAGCCTTGCGATTGGATGAGGCGAATGCGGATGCAAAGTACGTTTTGTCTCTTACCGACAAGGCTCTCGGAAAGAAAGAAGAAGCACAGAAACTGCTTAACGAACTGGTACAATCCGGATCAAGCGATGGGGCAGTGTTCTATCAACTCGGCCAATTGCAAATGGACGCTGGCGCATACAAGGATGCTGTTGTCAACCTGGAAACTGCAACCAATCTTAGCCCAATGAACGGCGTGTACCACCACGAACTGGCCAATGCCTACCGCAGGGATGGGCGGCCAGATGATGCCGATCATGAAGCCCAACAATCTGAATTGCTGCAAGTACAGAGCGTAGTAGGCATCAATCAAAGAACTATAAACCAAGAGAGATTTAAGTCTTCGGATAAGGCGGCGACAATGCAAAAGGAGTCAAGCCCGAAAGAAGTTGATAGTCGTCAATGATTACACCTTGAATTGGTCTGGTCTTGCAGGATCTTGCACTCTGTGCAGTAAATGCGTGTAGCCGTTTCTGACCAATGTGTACAGTAAGTTTGTCTGGCGCGACGAGGTAAAGCGCAACTATGTTCAGGCTTCACATTTATGCCAATATCGGCAGTAGGCTTCTTGCGGTGCCTATTATCTGTTTAGGTGCGGCCGTTTGCGGAACCTCCGGTCTTGCAGCACTTCCATCCTCCGGGGCAGCATTCTGTATTGGGCCAACTAATCTGGAGGCTCGTCTCCACGCAAAACAGGACGCCGACTCCTATGCTGCTCTGGGCAATTGGTTTGGCGAACATCATCAGGCTGAGTGCGCTGTTGCGTCGTTTCAAGCCGGTCTGAAGTTGGAACCTGATTCAGCGTATCTTTCCTATCTTCTAGGTCTTAGTCTCTACTCGGCAGGGCATCTGCAAGAAGCTATAGACCCGCTCCGAAGAGCCTCTCATGCACATCCTGAAGAGATCAAAACACATCTTCTTCTAGGAACTGCGTTCGACGGCCTCGGGCGCCATAAAGAGGCGTTTCAAGAGTGGACAGCCGCCATTAAGATAGACCCTCACTCGAAGATCGCTCTCGACGGCCTGGCCAAGGGATATATAGAGGCAGGAGATTATGAACCCGTTATTACTCACCTAAGCGTCATCCAACGCGATGAGAGCCTAACTCTCGATTTAGCTCTTGCATTCACAAGAGCGCATATGCTTGACGATGCCGCGCAAGTCTTGATCGAAGGACTCAAGAGCTATCCAAACTCCGATGCGCTTGCCCGATTGATGGTGACGGTGTACGTCAAGCAGCAACGCTTTCAGGAAGCGTCTGCTTTGGCCGAAAAGACCGCGCGCCAGTATCCTCGCGACATGGAAGCACAGAGCATTTATCTAAGGGTTATGCTATTCAACGGGGCTTATGAGAAGGCCGCACCCCTGGCACGTAAGCTATTGGCGCTTGCCCCTCACGATGCCGATCTACTCCATCAAAATGGCATCATGGAGAACAAGATGGGCGACTATGAGGCCGCCAAGAAGCACCTTGAAGAAGCTATTACACTGAATCCAAACTACTACAACTCCCGTTATATTTACGCTATGGTACTGGAGCAACTGAACGACCAGGCTGGCGCTAAAGCGCAGCTTGAAAAAGCATTTGCGCTTGGAGCCACTGAACCGCAGATACACCTTGAACTAGCCAAGGTACTGCATTCTCTGGGTGAAGCTCAGGAGGCACAGAAAGAACTCGATATCTACCAGGCTGCGTGGAAGTCCGCCACAGACCGAACCTTGGCAGAACAAAAGGCTACCCAGGCTGCGGAAGCCGCGGCAGCTGGGAATAAGCAAAAAGCGGCCTCACTTTACCGGGAAGCTGCAACTGAGTTGCCTGATAGCGCAGGGATTGCCTACCGACTCGCGTTGGTCTTGAACGATCTTGGCGATATGGAGGGTGAGCGTTCTGCTCTTGAGCAGGCTATCAAAGCGGATCCCAATTATGCCTTGGCTCAATATCAGTTGGGTTATGTGGAGTCCAGAGGCGGCGACAGTTCCGGCGCTGAGCAGCAGTTCCGTTTGGCGATCAAGGGCGCTCCAGACTACGTACAGGCGTGGGTCGCTCTTTCGGCTACTCTCGCCATGGAGTCCCGCTTCAAGGAAGCCCAAAATGCAGTGGCTACTGCGCTCAAGATCGACCCGAAAAACAAAGATGCGCTTGAGCTCAGCAAAAATCTTGCCTACGGCCCTGGTCAACACTAATTCCAAATCTGCTGACCAGCAGGCACTCCGAAGCAGCTATCCCACTCCCGGTGGACGAATCGAGGGCGTTCTGTAGCCCTCGTGGGCAAGATGCGCGCCCATCTGGGCGTACATTTCTTCATTCTGCGGTTGCCAGGTGGCCAGACCGTCCACATAGCGGTTGTACATGCAAAACGCAGCGGCGATCAGCACCGTGTCATGGATCTCTATGTCTGTTGCCCCTCTTTCGCGCGCGGCATCTACGGCGGAACGGGTTACATTTTTGCCGCCGCGCTGCACTTGACCGGCGATGACGAGCAGGCTTTTCAACTTCTCGGAGATGGGCGCCAGTTCGAAATTGATATGTACCTGCTTGACCGTGGCACTATCCCCCAAATGGCATGCAGCCGCCGCACCGTGACTGGTTTGGCAGAAATAACAATCGTTCAGCGAGGAGACATACGTCGCAATCAGTTCGCGTTCGCCTGGAGTAAGGCTATTAGGCTCATGCAGCAGAATGTGAGCCAGCTCGCGCATTGGTTTCGCCGTCTCGGGGCGAAACGCAAATGCGGAACTGATTCCTGGTAGTTGTTCAGGAAGTGCGATGTGCGGCATCTTCAGGCTCCTTGTTTTCGTTGGACGGACCGACTGCGCTAAGTGCGGTTTTCCTGTGGAAGATACTCCTGGCTCATGGTGATGTAGCCTTCTTTGGCGGTCTTCTTGCCGCGCTGGCGGTAAAGTTCCTCGTCGTGCGGCTGCCAGGTGTCCAGTCCGTCTACATAGCGGTTGTACATGCAGAATGCGGCGGCCATTAGCACGGTATCGTGAATCTCAATGTCCGTTGCCCCGACTTTCCGCGCCGCATCAACATCGGCCGTAGTGACATGCTTTCCACCTTTTTGGACCTTCCCTGCAATAACTAGCAGCGCCTTGAGCTTGTTGGAGATATCCGCGCTCCAGAAGTCGGCCTTCACGCACTTGACAAGTGCCTCGTCTCCATCCAGGTGCGCCGCGGCAATGGCGCCATGAACGGTCTGGCAGAAGTAGCAATCATTCTGCGAGGAGACATAGGTAGCGATTAGCTCGCGTTCGCCAGGAGTGAGGGAGTTAGGCGCGTGGAGTAATACTTCAGCCAGCTCATTGAGAGGCTTCGCAGTTTCCAGGCGAAAGGCCATGGCTGCGCGTATGCCTCGCAGTCCTTCGGGAAGATTGATATGTGGCATCGGTTGAATCAGCTCCCTTCATTGGGGATCGGCGCGGCGACTTGTCGCGCAATTAGAAATTGGTGGAGGGGCAGGCCGCAGAGAACGATGCCAACGCCCATGAGTGCCGGCAACGGGTTGTGCATCACAATCAGCAGGCTGATGGTAATTGAAAGGGCAATGAAGATGATCGGCGCTGCAGGGAACCACCACGCACGCACCGGCTCATTCATTCGGAATAACGTGGACGCCGCCAGCGCTAGAAACAGTACAGCCGAAAAGATAATGTACGCAAGAACGTGATCAAAGGCTCCGAGAAAGAGCACCCCAAGCGACAAGACGGTCTGTAAAAGAATGGCATTGGCCGGCGTGCCGAAATGAGGATGCATCTTCCCGAACGATGGAAAGAATGCGCCCGTCTGCGCCATCGCAAAGGTCACGCGCGGAGAGGCCATCGTTAGTGCCGCCAAGCCACCGAAGACACAGATCAGCACGCAGATTGAAAGGACCTTTGCTCCTGCTGCTCCAAAGAGAGCATCGCCAAACTGCGCAACAAATGCCGTGTTTGAAGTGAGGCGTTCAATCGGCAGGACGGCAAGAAAAGCCGCACTGATGAGCAGATAGATGAGTGTAACCAGGGTCACGCCGCCAAGAAATGCAAGCGGCAGTGTGCGCCTTGGGTTGCGGACTTCACCAGCAATCTTGCTTGCTTCCCACCACCCGCCAAAACTGAAGAAGGCGCTGACAACGGCGCCAGCGATAGCAGGCATGATCGCGTCGGATCCAGGCCGCCGCTCCACGAGAGGTGTCAGATTGCCGAGATGCGCGTGGCCGGAGACAACAGCCCAACCCACCAGCGCAAACAGGATCACCAGCTTGAGGATGTTGATGAATGTCATCAGCGACCCGCTCAGCCTTGTTCCCACAAAGTTGATGACGCCGAATATGCAAAGGATCGTTGCCGGAACAAACACCATAGCTCTTTGGTCGAGCGGCAGCACCTGTGCCACATAGGCTGTTGCGCCCACCGCCAGTGCCGCGGCCACGCCGGGATACATGACGATGGAACTCATCCAACCGTAAAGAAATGCTATACGGTCTCCGTAGCCGGCGCGCAGGTAGACATACTCACCGCCAGATTCCGAAAAGCGAATGGCAAGCTCGGAGTAGCACAACGCGCCGCACATCGCCATCAATGCCATTCCCATCCACACCAGTCCGAGCAGCAGCGGCGAGCCGAGCGACTTTGCCATGGTGGCGGGGGTCAGAAAAATGCCGAGCGCAATGGACTCACCAACAACGATTGCAATCGCTGCGGCAAGGCCAAACTGTCTGCTCTGAAGAGAAACCGGGGAAGACATAACGGACACTCTATCAACAATAGAACACGGCAGGCCAGGAAGCACAGCCTGATAAAGGTGGAGAAAACACTCCATCGAAGGATGGAGGACGCTGCGCGACTGCACCTGTAACATTCGATACGGCCAAGCTTCCCCTTGCCCAGCAACGAGTATCCATTTCGCACGGCACTTCGACCGTCTTCGCGCGGCCCTTCCCGGAGGTTCCATCCATGCGCAAACTTGCGCCCGTTCTTTGTCCGCTCATGATCTGCATCGCCGCGGTGATGCAGGCGCAGACACCCATGTCAACAGTGTCCGGCATTGTGAAGGACTCACAGGGCGCGGTCATTCAAGGCGCAACCGTGTCCCTCACGAGTGCTTCGCAAGGAACTTTGAACCAGAGTGTAAGTAATTCAAGCGGATCTTTTGCGATTCCGGACCTGACGCCCGGACAGTATTCAGCCAGCGTAAGCGCGAAGGGCTTTGCTACGGCAGAATATGACAGCGTCCCATTGGAGGCAGGCCGTACCTTCACGCTCGATACCACGCTGGCGCCCGCAACGCAGGTGACGACGGTGAGTGTTACGGCATCCACACAGACAGTCGATCTGGAGCAGTCGATGCTCCAAGGCCAGATTACGGAAAGCACCATCGAGAGCATTCCCCTGAATGGCCGCAATTTTCTTGAGCTGGCTTATCTCATTCCCGGAAATCGCCCCGCTCCCACATTCGATCCGACCAAGACAAACACACTTGAGATCAGCTCCGCTGGAGGTTTTGGCCGCGGCGGAAACATCACCGTAGACGGCGGCGACAACAACGATGAAGTCGTGGGCGGAACCCTCGCGAACTTTCCTGAGGACTCAGTGCAGGAGTTCCAGATTGCCACGGGCCGGTTCACTGCTGAAGTAGGTCGCTCCGGCAACAGTATTGTGAATATCGTCACCAAGACCGGAACCAATCGCTACCATGGATCAATGTTTTTGTTCGAGCGCAATCGCAATCTGCAAGCCTTGCCCGGTACCTTCAATCGCAGCCTGCCCACTCCGCCTTTTGATCGCGAGCAATATGGCGGCTCCGTTGGCGGCCCACTTAGCAAGGACAGGGCGTGGTGGTTCACGTCGGTGGAATATCGAGACCAGAATGCCTCGATCCAAACCGGCACGCGCGACTTTGCAACGGATACGATCCTGAATTCAGCCGCTGCGGCTCCTCTGCGCGATGCGCTTTGGTCCACGCGTTTTGACACACAGTTGAGCAAGCATAACCGGCTGATGGCACGCTACTCCCTCAATCGGTCAACGGACACAGCGGAGGCCACTCCGTCGCAAAACACGCCGGCCTTCACAGCGGCGGAGCGGCAAAATTCCCTCAATCGATTTAACTCTTTGGTACTCAATCTAAACTCGGTTCTTTCTCCGACAAAGGTCAATGATTTCTCCTTCCACTACGACAATTTCTACAACGACATTCCTCCTTTCGGACAAAACGCGCCGACTACAAATCCATCTACACTGGGTCTAACGAACGAGCTGATCTTCCCTGATCTTGCCGATGGCGAAAACTTCAACCTGCCTCAGATCACGCACCTCAATCGCAATCAGGTGCGCGATGCACTCTCCTGGTCCCTGGGGAAACACACGCTCAAGCTCGGCGGGGAGTTTCAACATTACACGGCATCGGGCGAGATTAACGTATTTGGAACGGGCACGGTAATCCTGACTTCCGACTTTGGATTTGCGAACCTGAATGGAGCGAGCGGGCCGCCCAATGATCTTGATATTCCCATTGCTGTTGCCCTGAAGAGCAGCGCCCCGGTATCCCCGGTGCCGATTCCATTCGTCTTTGACAGCTACCTGGCTGGCTATGCGCAAGATGATTGGCGAGTATCTCGCCGCTTGACACTGAACCTCGGCATGCGCTGGGAGTATGACTCGAATCTTACCGGTAACTCCAGCGCGCATGACCCCTGCCCGAGCCTGACTACGGAGCCAACTTCGCCATGCACGTGGATGGCCAATGTTATTAACCTCAAGAAGGTTCCCGACAAGAAGGACTTCTCGCCGCGCGTTGGATTCATCTTCGATCCGATTGGCAAAGGAAAGACCGTAATTCGCGGTGGATATGGTATCTACTACGACCGCATTATTCTTGAGACGGGGGCAGAAGAGCTGGTTCAGAATGATAGAGCGCTAACGATCACTCAATATGCCGGCTCAAGCTGCTCGAATCCCAACATCCCCGCTCCGCCCAGCCTTGGTCTCTGCTTTGCTCCTGGATCTAGTTTTGTTCATGGCACGCCGACTCTTGCCAATCCATTCAGTGGTCCACATCAGACGGGCGGCGTAGGCATTTTGGCGATGGGACCGGATGCGCATCATCCGCTCTTTCAGCAGTCTTCACTGGGCGCGCAGCAGCAATTCGGAAACAACTGGCTCTTCTCCGCCGATGGACTCCATGTCTTCGCGAATCGCCAAATCATTAGCCACCTTTTGCGCAGCACGAATTCCACTTCGCCATATATCAGTTGTCCTGGCAGCAACATTCCTTGCACCATCACCGACCCGATGAGCGGAATCTCGGATAGCATCGCGCTGCTGCAATCACAAGGCAAGTCGTGGTACGACGGATTGATTGCCTGCGTGCAGCATCGTCCTGCCAGGTTGGGCCGCGTCGGCTACCAGTACAACATCAGCTACACGCTCTCCAAGACCTTCGACTATTCCGATGACGATCAGCTCGCTAACAGCAATGCGGACGAGCAAGTTGATCTGGTAGAAGGCATTAACAACCTGCGCATGGAAAAGGGCTACGCAGTCACAGATGAGCGTCATCGGTTGACGCTCTACGGCGAGACCCAGTTACCGTGGAAGCTGTCGCTTGCGCCGATCTATACCTTTGGCTCGGGTGTCGCGGCGGATACCTTTTTGCCGGGAACAGCCAACAACAGCGGCGCGAGCGGCTCGCGCCTTCCACTGCTGCCGCGCAACGCAATCGGGCGCGAGATCAAGAACAGCAACCAGCTAAACGCTGTGATAAATCGCTGGAATGCTCTGCCAGCCTGTCCAGCCGTGTTTCCGTGTAATGCCGGCGGCCAACTGCAGAATGTATCGAGCGGCGTGAATTATTCCAGTCCGTTCAGATCACTCGACTTGCGAATGAAGAAGGAAATCGCGCTAGGCGATCGTGGCAAGCTCAGCCTGATAGGCGAAGGCTTCAACATGTTCAACGAAACAAACATTCGCGGATCAAGCAATGCCAATTATGCGGGGCGCAATATCTCCATTGGTCCCTATCAGCCGGCAGGAAACGGTCAGCCCGCGCAGGCGGTGCAGACTAATTTCTATTCGCCTGTCAGTACCGCCGGAGGCTTCTTTGGTTCTGGCGGCCCACGCGCCTTCCAATTTGCCGCGAGGCTGGAATTCTAGCGGGAGTTTGCATGGGATTGCCTGAGTACGAGAGGATCGCTGATTCTGCCCGGAAGCCGGGGCGAGTCGTGGCGGCAAACCTGTCAGCCATCGAAGAAAGCGCGGCCACCGAAGAGGTGGCCGCGCTTTATGATTACTTCCGCACTCATTTCGGAAGACCGGATGTGCCCGGGATTCTGAAGTGCTTCGCCACTCATCCGCCGCTGCTCAAGCACATGATGGATCTTTCAGAGAGCTTGATCTTCTCGGAGGGAGCTTTGACCCGAAGGCACAAGGAAATGATCGCCACGCTGATTTCGGAGCAGAACCTTTGCCCCTACTGCGCGGACAGTCACGGCTATTTTCTTCGCATTCACGGAGCTTCCGCTCAAGCACTTTTGACGATCCAGAGTAATGACCTGTGCTCATCAGCTTTGTCTGCGCCCGAGCAGGCGCTCCTGGAATTTGCGCGGAAGGTCAATATCAACTCGCACGAAATCGGTCCCGACGATGTAGAGAAGGTTCAACAGGCCGGCTGGAGCGAGTTGCAGATTGCGGAGGCCGTCCATGTTGCCGCGCTATTTGCGACCTTCAACCGCGTGGCTAATGCATTTGGACTGAAGTCGCAGGGATTGCTGGCGCACTATGACGAAAGCGATGGGGCCGGGCACAGCAACGCGACAGTCACTCAAGGGAGTTCTCAATGAATACAGTCGGATTAGATCAAACACAAGTAGCGAGAAGACAAGAGCCGGATTCAATGTTTCTCAGAGATGTTGAGAACAATCCCCGACCCAGTCCTTACTTCGACTTGATTGCCGCCGCAAACTCTTCGGGGACGGAGTACTGGCGCATCTGGAACCTGCTGGCGTTCCGGCCTCGAATTGCCGAGTATCTTTGTCGCCTGTCGCACGAAATCATGTTTGAAGAAGCGCCCATCAGCGCAGCCTTACGTGAGTTGATCGCGGCCTACACTTCGTCTCTCAATGGCTGCGAATTCTGCATGAAAGCTCACGCCGCGGTTGCAGCTCATCTATACAAAGATGAAGCGCTGGTGTGGAGCGCCATTCACGATCTGGAAGGATCCGTTCTGCCGGAGAATGACAAAGAGATCCTCCGCTTTGCGGGCAAGATAACGCTTGAATCCGGAACCATAAATGAGCAGGATATTGCCGAGCTTCATGCGGCCGGATGGGACGATACCTCAATCTTCTATGCGATTGCTGCGTGCGTCCTTTTCAACTTCTACAACCGCTTCGTCTCAGCCAACGGCGTAAAGCCCGTATCCGATCAGGCCTTTCGCCGCCTCGGCGCTCGCATGGCTGAGAAAGGGTACATACGCGAATGAACCGCATTCTTGATAGCCTCGACCGATCTCGGAGAATCTCCACTCAGATCGCACTCGGTCTTGTGTTGGCCGCATCTGTACACGGTTCAAATGGCGCACAAACGCAAACGGAAGCTGCATCGCCGCAACATGCGTTCTTCCGTGTCTCCCTCGCCAGCTCATTCAGCGCGCCAGTCTCTGGCCGGCTCCTTCTCTTCATTGCTCCGCCCTCCGGCGATGGCTCCTCCGTTGACTTGAACATGATGGCGCCAACCAGTGTAACCATTGCCGCCAAGGAGCTTCGAAGTCTCGCACCCGGAGAGCAGGTCGATGTCGATGCGGACGATCTCGTCTTTCCAGGACCGTTGTCCGAGGCTGCGCCCGGACACTATCGCGTGCAAGCTGTCCTTGATGTCCAACATAGCTACAACTACAATGGCCGTGCGCCCGGCGACTTGCTAAGCGCACCAATATCCGTTGATCTTCCACTCTCCGCATCCCCTTTGCTCACACTCGCACAAGTTGTTCCGGAGCTGCCTGATCCGCTTGCACAGCGGCCCAACGTGGCATCGGCCCTCAAGCCGCTGGACTTTGTCAGCCCTGTGCTTACACGATTCTGGGGCCGCGATATTCATATGCGAGGATGGGTTCTTCTGCCGCCCGGCTATGAGAGCCATCCCAAAGAAACCTACCCTACCGTCTATTTCACGCATGGCTTCGGCGGTACATTGCAAGGGTTGCGCGCACGTTATGCGCCGGTTCTTTATGACCGTATGAAGCAGGGAAAAATGCCGGAGATGATCTGGGTATTGCTCGACGAAAGCAGCCCGACTGGCACGCACGAGTTTGCAGATTCCGCGAATAACGGGCCGTGGGGCGAAGCGTTGACCACGGAGTTCATTCCCAACATTGAGGCTCATTATCGGATGGATGCGCGCACAACCGGGCGCTTCCTCCAGGGGCACTCCTCTGGAGGTTGGGCTACACTATGGCTTCAGACTCATTATCCGAAGATATTTGGGGGCACATGGTCAACCTCCCCTGATCCGAGTGATTTCCATTTCTTCAGTACCATTGATCTCTACGCGCCGCATGCGAACTTCTTTCAACACGCGGACGGCATGCCAAGTCCAATCATGCGCGATCATGGCAAGCCTCTCGCATCGATGCGGCAACTCGCCGGCATGGAATCAGTCATAGGAGAGTACGGCGGCCAGTTAGCGTCCTTTGAATGGGTCTTCTCCCCGCGTGGAGCCGACGGGCGGCCTCAGCCTCTCTTCAACCGCACCACTGGCGATATCGATCCAGGTGTTGCCGCCTATTGGCGCAGCCATTACGACATCGCCGAGTATTTGAATGGGAATTGGCAGACAATCGGCACGGACCTTCGAGGCAAGATACACCTCGTCGTGGGCACAGACGACACCTTCTATCTGGATGGAGCAGCGCACAGCCTGGAGTCGACGCTCAAACGGCTAGGCGGCGATCCGCATTTCACTTTCCTGCCGGACAAGTCGCATTTTAATGTCTATTTCAAAGACGAAGATCGCTGGGCATTATTCGATCAAATCGCAAACGAGATGTACAAGGTCGCCCGGCCTCCGGTCGAGGGCCGATAATTGAAATTGATCTGATCGAGTATCGCAGCAAGGCACTGCGGTTCGGACCGAACACGCGAGGGGCCATCTTGGAGACATTTGCAATAGGAACTCAGATTCGCGAGCAGGTGCCCTTTCAGGCAGCAGAGACGCATTTGAACAATACTGTTTGAGTGTGTGATTGCTAGCTCGACCGATATCGGTCCCGCGAAGTCGGCCAGTGTTTTCCGATTCGCCTCCGTTTGATCCTCGGTTGACGGTAACAGCCCAATGCAAGTTTCCAACTTCGAATTCGCTCGAAATGAACATTGGCGATTTAGCAACGACTGAATACCTTCTTCGTCGGCAAAAACTCAACTTGGCCTCTCACGAATGCCAACACTTTACCTTGATCGTCAATGCTCTTGCTGTTATTGCGGCTCACATGGAACGGTCAAGAGATCGGAACACTATTTGGATTCGTGAAGGCGTCAGTATGTTCGCTTCATTCCCGTCCAAACATGCGAACTCCTTCTCGACACTATACCAACAGATCGCATCCTACTTCGATGGCACCATATATCCCCACTTGCTCCCCTTCAGCCCATTCGCTGGCACTTTTCGGTTGAGAGCACCACAATATCCTCCTGGGCCCGGTAGCGTGTGGATATCTCTTGTTTGGACGCAGCCTGTTCCAATGCATAAGTGAACCTTGCATCTGGTTCAGGTGCGAAGTGAATGTTCTCCTCGATTCGTCCTGCATTCAGCAGGCGTTCCATCTCCGATGGCGACACGCGGAGCCTTAACGAGCTACCCTTGATTCGCAGCTTCGTCGGGTCCTGCTTTGCATGTCGGCGGGCACCGGCTGAATGCTTAGCGCCCTACTCTCTGCTGCTATTCAGAAGAGGGAGCAATTCTCGACAGCGGTGGAGTTTCAAAAACATGCCAGCCGGCCCGCCTTGACAGATTGATTTGCATGCTTCAACGTCAAGTTGGTACGGCAGGACGGAGCCCGGATGCGCACACCAGAGCGAAGTGTCGAGCTGACACAGGTTACGGAATGGGAAGACGGGCGCGTTCGCTCGCTGCAAGACTCCCTTGCGGCAGAAGAGCCACTTGAGATTCGGATTGGCGGGGTCCCCATTACGGTAACGATGCGGACCCCAGGGCATGATATCGAGTTGTCGGCTGGATTTCTGCTGACCGAAGGAATCATTCAGTCTCCAGACCAGATTGCCAGCCTTCGCACCATGACGCCGGAAAATGGTGTGAGAAGCAACATAGTGGAAGTCGAGTTGAAGGACTCGGACTTCGATTTCGAAGACTTGCAGCGCAACTTCTTCGCCGCATCCAGTTGCGGCATCTGCGGCAAAGCATCCATCAATGCCATCCGAGTCCGCGGCTTGCGGCAGCCCGATACCAGCTTCCGCCTCGATCCTGAAGTCCTGTGCCGGTTGCCCGAGACTCTCCTCTCTGAACAGGCGGTCTTCAGCCGGACCGGCGGCCTTCACGCAGCAGCGCTCTTTGATGCCAGCGGCCAGCTTCTCGCCCTGCGCGAGGACATCGGCCGGCACAATGCGGTCGACAAAATCGCCGGATGGGCCCTGATGCAGAAGAAATTGCCGCTCACTCGTCATGTGCTGCTGGTCAGCGGTAGAGGCGGTTTTGAGATTGTTCAAAAGGCGCTGGCGGCAGGCATCCCGATTCTGGCGTCGGTTTCCGCGCCTTCCAGCCTCGCCGTCCAGTTGGCCCGCGAACTGGGGCTGACCCTGGTCGGCTTCCTGCGTGGCCGTCGCTTTGTCGTTTATGCAGGAGCGTTCCGGTGTATTCCGTGAGCGAGGCGGTCCCGGACTCTCACTGGATGAACGTAGTTTTAAAGTATTTGTTCAAAACTGCGAAAGAGCTTTACGTTTCTAGCGCAGGTGTACTAGCATCTCCTTGTTTCCAGGAGGCTCGCCCCGCATATGTTCGCCACCATCAATGGCAAGCGGCAGGAGATTCAGGCGGGTGAACGCCTGGTCGATGTGATCAACCGGGTAGGGGTTGCTCTCCCTCAGGTCTGCTATCACCCCCAGCTTGGGCCGATCCAGACCTGCGATACCTGCATGGTTGAGGTGGACGGCAAGCTGGTTCGTGCCTGCGGAACGCTCGCCGCTGAAGGTATGAATGTCGTCACTGCCTCGCCCCGCGCCAACGCCGCGCAGCGCGAGGCTTTTGACCGCATCCTCGGCAATCATCTGCTCTACTGCACGGTCTGCGACAACAACAACGAAAACTGCACCGTGCACAATACGACTGCTCTGCTCGCCGTTGAGCACCAGGAGATTCCCTACCAGCCCAAACCCTATGAAGTGGATAACTCCAATCCCTTCTACCGTTACGATCCGAACCAGTGCATCCTCTGCGGGCGCTGCGTCGAGGCTTGCCAGAATCTGCAGGTAAACGAAACGCTCAGCATCAACTGGGAGGCTGCGCATCCGCGCGTGCAATGGGATGGCGGCGCGTCCATCGGCGAATCGAGCTGCGTCTCCTGCGGGCATTGCGTCACCATTTGTCCTTGCAATGCGCTGATGGAAAAATCCATGCTCGGCGAGGCGGGCTATTTTACCAAGTTACCCAAGCAAACGCTGGACGGCATGATTGATGTGGTCAAAGGCGTCGAGCCGGAACTCGGCTACGGGGCGATTCTTCAGCTCTCTGAGATTGAAGCGCACATGCGCGAGTCGCGGATCAAGCGCACTAAGACCGTCTGCACTTACTGCGGCGTTGGATGCAGCTACGATATCTGGACCAAAGGCCGCCATATTCTCAAAGTCGAACCCGCGGACGGTCCGGCCAACGGCGTCTCCACCTGCGTCAAGGGAAAGTTCGGCTGGGACTACGTCAACAGTCCCGACCGTCTCACCACCCCACTAATTCGCGAAGGAGAAAACTTCCGTGAAGCCTCGTGGGATGAAGCTCTCGATCTGGTAGGACGCAGGCTTGCCGAAATCAAAGCCGCTTCCGGACCCGATTCGTTGGCCTTCATCTCTTCCTCGAAATGCACCAACGAGGAAAGCTATCTGATGCAGAAGCTGGCGCGCGCAGTTGTCGGAACAAATAACATGGACAACTGCTCCCGCTACTGCCAGGCGCCGGCAACCACCGGTCTCTTTCGCACTGTCGGTTACGGCGGTGACACTGGCGCCATTAAGGACATTGAGCAGGCCGGCCTGGTCATCCTCATTGGATCAAATGCCGCAGAGAATCATCCCGTGCTGGCCACCCGCGTCAAGCGCGCCCACAAATTGCATGGCCAAAAGCTGATCGTCTCTGACCTTCGCAAGAACGAAATGGCAGAGCGTGCCGATGTCTTCCTGCGTCCGCGTCCCGGCACCGATCTCATCTGGCTCTCTGCTGTGACGCTTTACATTATCGAGAACGGGCTGGCCAACAAAGTCTTTCTCGATCAGTGGGTCAATGGCCTGGCGGAGTACGCCGAGAGCTTGAAGCCATTCACCCTGGAGATGGCCAGCGAACGTTGCGGATTGTCCATTGAAACCATCAAGCAAGTCGCTCACATGATTGTGGAGTCAAGCGGCGTTTGCATACTCTGGGCGATGGGAGTCACGCAGCATATGATGGGTTCCGACACGTCCACAGCCATCTCAAACCTGCTGCTCATTACTGGAAACTACATGAGGACAGGAACCGGCGCTTACCCCTTGCGCGGCCATAACAACGTGCAGGGAGCCAGCGATCACGGAGCAATGCCAAACTTCTTTCCTGGTTATCAGAAGGTTGATGATCCGGCGATTCGCGCCAAGTTTGAAAAGGCCTGGGGAGTCACTCTTCCTGCCAAGCCAGGCCTCGACAACCACCTCATGATCGATGCCATTCATGACGGCCGCCTGAAGGCGATGTACATCTTCGGCGAAGAGATGAGCCTGGTTGACTCCAATACAAACTATGTCGCCGATGCGCTGGCCAAGCTCGACTTCTTTGTCATGCAAGAGATATTTTTTACGGAGACCTGCCGCTTTGCCGATGTGATTCTTCCCGCCGGCCCCAGTCTTGAGAAGGAAGGCACATTTACCAGCACCGAGCGGCGCATTCAGAGGCTTTATCAGGTCATGAAGCCGCTAGCGGGCAGCCGCCCCGACTGGCAGATCATCCAGGCAATCGCCAATCGTCTCGGCGCGGAGTGGAAATACGAGCATCCTTCGCAAATCTATGCCGAGATAGCTCCGCTGACGCCGTTGATGGCTGGTGTCACCTACGAGCGCCTCGAAGGTTATAAGTCACTTCACTGGCCGGTCGCTGAAGATGGCACCGATCAGCCTCTGCTTTATACCAAGGCATTCAACTTCCCTGACGGTAAGGCGAAGCTCTATCCGCTCGTGTGGTCCGAGCCATCGAATCAACAGAACGCAGAGTACGACCTGCATCTGAACAATGGCCGCCTCCTCGAGCACTTCCACGAGGGCAACATGACCTATCGCACGGATGGCATTCGGGAGAAAACTCCTTGCACGTTCGTCGAAGTCTCTCCAGAGCTGGCAACTGAGCGCGGCATTCAAACCGGCAGCTGGGTACAACTCACTTCTGCCTACGGCAAGGTCCGCGCTCAGGCCGTGATCACCACTCGCGTTGAGGGCAAGCAGCTCTACATGCCGATGAACTCCGTCGAAGAACCTGTCAACCGCCTTACCAGCAGCTTCACCGACAAGATTACCCACACGCCCGCATACAAAGAGACGTCGGTGCATCTGAAAGTCCTCGGCCAGACTGGCGAAAATCCGTTGCCGCGCACCAACTCCCGCTTCGGCCATCCAACTCCTCAAAAAGGCGTTGAAGTCGAACGCAAGTGGAAGCGCGCGGACTACGCCCAGCCCGGCAATCAACTTGTACAGATCAAGACGAGCTAGCCCGAACTCGTTGGACAGGAACCTCAAGATGGCTCAGCCAATTTCTTTGAAATTACCTCCTCGCGATCCGCGCGCCGAGTTGCAAAGCCGCTTGGACAAGGCTCCCGTCGAGCATGCAGAAGCGATTCTTGACTCATATGAACTGCTGCAGGAGCTGCACGAGAAGGGCGTCCTTCAACTGCTGCGCGGCTTTCTTGGTGCAAGCGATAAATTCGTTGAAGACGCCGTGCAGGCCGCGCGCACCGAGCAATCTGTCAACGCGCTTCGCAACGCCATCACCCTCGCCCGGATGCTCGGCGCCATCAATCCCGAAGTCCTCGAAAGCGTAGCCATCGCGGCTGCGGAAACCTTCGGCAGTCACGAGAAGCCGGTCATTGAGCCGCCGGGACTCTTCAAGCTTCTCAGCGAATTCCGCCACAAGGAATTGCGCCGCAGCGTCGCCTTCATCAACCGGTTTCTCGAGGTGCTCGGCACTCAGTTGGGAGCGCGAGGAACGATGCAAACCAAAGATTGAAACACAGATAGACGTCTTCCCTGGAGAACGACGATGTCAAATCCGAATCGCTGGGCAATTGCCGCCGCGGGATTTCTGATGCAGATGGCGCTGGGCGCCGTGTATGCATGGAGTGTCTTCCGCATCCCGCTCTCAAAGCAATTTCACTGGTCCATCGCCGATGTGACCCTCACCTTCACCATCTGCATCTTCACGCTCGGCGTCTCCGCTTTCTTCGGCGGCCTCTGGCTCAACAAGAGTGGCCCGCGCATCGTCGCGCTCACCGGCGGGTTCCTCTACGGCCTTGGCGTCTTTCTCGCCAGCTTCTCTGCTGACAAGCTCTGGTGGCTCTATCTGAGTTATGGTCTTGTCGGTGGTATCGGTCTCGGCTTCGGCTACATCGTTCCGGTTGCCGTATTGGTCAAGTGGTTTCCCGACCGCCGTGGACTTATAACCGGTATAGCCGTCGGCGGCTTTGGCGCAGGCGCGCTGGTCACTGCTCCGCTCGCCACGCATCTCATTCAGTCCGTCGGAGTCCTACAGACCTTCGCCTATCTCGGCATCGCCTATCTGGTTGCAACCATGGCCACCGGATACTTCCTTCAAAGTCCGCCGGCAGGCTGGAAGCCGGGTGGCTGGACTCCGAGCGCGACACAGAAGTCCCAGCGCGCGGCCAGGGACTACACCATCGGCGAAGCGCTCCGGACTTGGCAGTGGTGGGCGCTCTGGGCGCTGCTCTTTCTCAACGTGACGGCGGGCATCTCGCTCATATCGCAGGAGTCGCCCATCTTTCAGGAGGTTGCCAAAGTCAGCGCGGCCATAGCCGCCGGGATGGTCGGCATCGTCTCCATCGGCAACGCGGTCGGGCGCATCTTCTGGGCCTGGACCTCAGACGCCATCACCCGCCGATGGGCGTTTGTTGCTATGTTTGCCGTGCAGGTCGGACTCTTCTGGGCGCTGCCTGGCCTGGCTTCAGTCTCGATTCTCACATTCGTCTCGTTCGTTATCCTCATGTGTTACGGAGGCGGCTTCGGGACCATGCCGGCTTTCGCAGCGGACTACTTCGGCTCAAAGAACGTCGGCCCCATCTATGGACTCATGCTTACCGCATGGGGCTGCGCCAGCGCCTTCGGCCCTCTGCTGATCGCTCATCTGCGCCAGAGCAGCGGTTCGTATGGCAGCGGCCTCCATATCATCGCCGGAATCATGGCCGTTTCCATGATTCTGCCTATTCTCGTCTCGCCGCCCAAAGCGCAGAAGAGTTCATAGGGCCGAGAGCGGTAAGTAGCTGACCTGATCCCGTTGGATTCCGCCGGAGATCATCTATCCAGCGTGTATGAGAACCGGGCTGAGGGAGTTGATGCCGATTGCTGGTAACCCCTAAGTTCCTTGAGTGCATCGGCGATTTAGCCATACAAACGACGTATCTCATTGCGCAGACTGATCCCCTGAAAACCGCGCGGACGCAGCGGATGTCATTGGCACTGCGTCGGCGTTGTTGTCTGCGGCACGGCTGTCAGTCGGCGGTAACAGACCTTAGCACGTTTCCATATTCTTGCTCCAATGATCGGCTACACGTTTGCAATCGCCCCACGTTGTGGATGATAAAGGACTTTATCATTCACTAACCGTCGGCCCCAAAGGGTCTCTGGTCGGGCGCATTCAGGATCTTGAAAACCCCGGTCCGTTTCGCCGTGGAGGATTACGGCTAGCATCTGGGAAATTCATGTCCCCGGGCGCTGGCATCCCAGATGCCAGCGGAACCGCCGCCTTTCGCGATAAGTGGATCAAACGTCTCTAGGGGTTCTCCCCTCATGCAGCCACGGGTAGAGCATCTGGGTTGGAACCAGTTTTTCCGGCTTGTTGAACTCTGTTGAAATCGGGTGAAAATAACTCGTTTCGATTGAATGCGTTGCGGGCATGCTATCAAAATTTATGGTTCTAAATGGCTCCAGAGCGCTTTGACCGCTACAAACTTCGACTACAGCAACTCATTTGCACGCATTCTTGTCCAGACGAACCGCGAGAAAACCATTCCGAAAAGATGCAGCGCAACACAGCAGGGTAGCAACCTGTTGGGTTGATGAATGCCAAGATTAGGCTCAACAATCGCTCCTGCGAAAGAAACTTATGGATGCTTTCGCCCTTGAGAATTCTCAAGAATCCATTGTTGAAGGGTCCAATTGTGAATTACCATCTAGGCACGGATCAGGACCAGCCGAGTTGCTTTCTGTTTTGTGCTGTTTTTCTGTGCGCTCTATGATCCAGTTTCGATTTCGTTTCCTGCGGCAGCCGCCGGAGACTTGAGCAGGACTGAGCTAAGTTGTGTTGCCAACCGGTTCTTTCGATAAAGGGCAACTGATCGCAGTTGGATCTGTTGCCGGCCATTGATGGTCTTTCATGCCGCGTTGCTGTTTGCGGCTGGAAAGCAGAACCGTACTGTCCGGGTGGACGTTGGCGGCAATCAGAGTACTCCGGCATTTTGCCGGAACCCTGGCCTCTGCGATCCTCTACGGCTGGAGACGCGATCATGCTTCGGAAGTTGCTTTCTGTCTTTTTCTCCATCGCGCAAACTGGTGGGCCGTGGTTTTACTGGGATGGAACCCGTTCCAGGTCAGGTTCGCTCCTGCTCACGCGGCTGCCCTCAGTCCTCGGTGTAGCTTTCTTCTCCGCAGCCATTGTGCAACTGAGCGCCCAAAACGCGGCGACGTCGGTGAGCGTGGACGCCTCTGCGAACCAGCGTGCGATCAACCCCAATGTCTACGGAGTCTGTTACGCAGGACAGTCCGATGTTGCCGCTCTCAACCCCCCGCTGAACCGCGCCGGGGGCAACGAGATGAGTGAGTATAACTGGCAAATCGATGCGCTGAACAAAGGCAGTGACTGGTATTGGGAGAGCTATCTCCAAAGCAGCCCGCAAACCGCCGGAGGGTCCCTCGACACATTTATTCAAGACACTCACTCAGCCAACGTTGGCTCGGAACCGATGATCACAATTCCGATGCAGTCCTACATTGCGACTCTAGGCCCGAACCCCAATCCCAATTCGGCCTCGATTTGGTCTTACTCAGTAAAAAAGTATGGCACACAAGAATACGATTCCAGCGACAACCTCAACGGTAACGACCCCTATCAAGCGGATGCGGGCAGCGGACTGAGCGCCGCCACTGGGAAATATATTGTCAACAACCCTCTCGACGCCTACGTGCCAAACAGCGTTTCCATTCAACAAGCATGGGTGCAGCACTTGACCGGCAAATGGGGACTGTCGACCACTCCAACCGGCGTCAAATACTACATCCTGGACAATGAGCCCTCGCTTTGGAACTCGACTCATCGCGACATCCACCCCAGTCCAGAGACGTACGAGGAAGAATATAACGACATTGTTGCTTATGCGACCGCCATCCGCGCCGCCGACCCCAATGCGAAGATTGTCGCCCCAGAAGAGTGGGTTTGGTGGGCCATGTATGAGAGCGGCCTCGATCAGAAGAATGGAACCGGCACCGGCTCCGACTACGCCACCCACAACAATACCTATTACTACCCGTGGCTGCTTCAACAGCTTTCCGCGTATCAACAGAAGAACGGTACGAAACTGATCGACGTTTTGAGCGTTCACTGCTACAACCAGATACCGGGCGGAAGCGATGACTCCGCCTCCGGGCAAGCGACCCGCAACCGGTATACGCGCATCCTTTGGGATCCGAACTATGCAGATCCCTCCTGGGAAGGGACTCTCGGCATCAATGGTGGCGTTGAGAATTGGATTCCCCAGATGAAGAATTGGGTAAACCAGTATTATCCAGGGCTCGATATCGGATGCACCGAGTATAACTGGGGCGACGAGACTGCATTGAACGGTGCAACTACACAGGCCGACGTGGAGGGCATCTACGGGGTCTACGGTTTCGATCTTGCCACTCGCTGGACGGTTCCCGCCAATCCCAGTCCAACTTATCTCGCCATGGAGATGTATCGCAACTATGACGGCAAGCTCTCAACGTTCGGAGACACAAGCGTATCAGCCACGGTAGCCAATCCGGATAACTTGTCTGCGTTTGCCGCAGTTCGCTCATCGGACGGCGCCCTGACGGTGATGGTCATCAATAAGCAGCAGGGCAGCACGCCCGTGACCGTGAGCCTGGCAAACTTCAGCACCACAGGCACGGCGCAGGCCTATCAGATATCGTCTGCGACTCAGACTTCGATCAACAGCCTGGGTAGCGTTCCTGTGGCAAGCAACGCGATCAGCACAACCGTTCCCTCGCAAAGTATCACGCTGTTCGTTATTCCAGCGGGCAGCGTCACTACAGCGCCTACAGCGCCGACGGGCCTGGCGGCAACCGTGGGCAACGGTACCGTGACCCTCACGTGGAATGCCGGCGGTGGCGCGACCAGTTACACAGTCAGTCGCGGCTCGGCAAGCGGCGGACCTTTCACTGCCATAGGAACCGTGACCAGCCCCTCGCCCACCACCTTCACCAACACGGGCCTGACCAACGGGACGACATACTACTACGTGGTTTCTGGAACCAACTCGATCGGTACAGGCCCAAATTCGGCACCGGTGGCTGCCACGCCGATCGTCCCGCCCACATTCGCAGTTTCAGCAAGCGCATTGCCGAATCCCGTTACCCAGAATGCGAGCACCACTGTCAGCGCAACCGTGCAGTGCACCGCGAACTCGCTGACTAACGGAACCGTGCAGATGATCATTCTCGATCCCAATGGCAATGTGGCGCTGACTCAGAATTTTACAGCTCAGAGTTTCACCACAAACCAGTCTCAGACTTATACCGCTTCGCTCACACCCACGTTGGCTGGAACATACACAGTGGAAGTCGGAGTGTTCAGCGCGACGGGCCAGCAGTGGAGCCTGAACACATCCGCTGGGACCATCACCGTCAACTCGGCGCTTGCTTTCACCGCTTCAGCCACTGCGAGTCCCACCTCGATAACGACGAGCGGTTCCTCCACGATTTCGGTTTCGGTGAAAGACACGGGAACGATCGGTCTGACGAATGGCATTGTTCAATTGCTGGTCATCGATCCGTCGGGCAATCAAATCGTTCAGCAGAACTGGACAGGCGAGAACATTACGGCAGGCGGAACGTTGCCGCTCACATATACCTTTACTCCATCCAGCCTCTCTCCCCCCGCAACGACGACTGGAGCTTATACCGTAGACATTGGAGTCTTTAATTCCACATGGTCGACTGATTACTACTGGAATGGTGGCGCCGCAACCATCACAGTGACTGCAGGGACGACCACACCCTCCGCGCCCACGGGACTGACTGCAACGCCCGCCAACGGGTCGGTTGCTCTTAGCTGGACTGCGTCTACCGGCGCAACCTCTTACAACGTCTACCGTGGCACAACGTCTGGTGGCGAGAGCACCACACCAATCGCCAGCGGCATCGCCACTACGTCTTATTCCGACCCGAGCGTGACCAACGGCTCGAAGTATTACTACAAGGTAGCTGCCGTCAACACAGCCGGAACCGGCGCACTCTCAGCGGAAGCCTCAGCCACGCCGGAGCCTGCGATACCATCTGCGCCTGCCGGCCTGACGGCGACGGCGGGCAGCGCATCGGTGTCGCTGAGCTGGACTGCTTCCACAGGCGCAACCTCCTATAACGTTTACCGCGGAACAGCGGCGGGCGGGGAGAACACCACGCCAATCGCCAGTGGCATCACCGCTACGTCTTATTCCGATACCAGCGTGACCAATGGCACGAAGTATTTCTACAAGGTAGCCGCCGTCAACACAGCGGGAACCAGCACGCTCTCAGCGGAAGCCTCAGCCACGCCGGAGCCTGCGATACCTTCCGCACCGATAGGCCTGGCTGCGACGGCAAGCAACGCATCGGTGTCGCTGAGTTGGACCGCATCAAGCGACGCCACCTCTTACAATGTGTATCGGGGAACAGCGGCAGGTGGCGAGAGCACCACGCCAATCGCCAGCGGCATCACCGCTGTGTCCTATACCGACACCAGCGTAACAAACGGCACGAAGTACTTCTACAAGGTTGCCGCAGTGAATTCCGGCGGAACCAGCGCGCTTTCTGCCGAAGCCTCGGCCACGCCGGAGCCTGGTGTTCCATCCGCGCCTACTGGCCTGGTGGCAACGGTAAACAATGCATCGGTGTCGCTGAGCTGGACTGCGTCAAGTGGGGCAACCTCCTACAACGTCTACCGTGGCACAACGTCGGGCGGAGAGAGCACCACGCCAATCGCCAACGCCATCACCGCCGCGTCTTATTCCGACATCACTGTGACCAATGGGACTACGTACTTCTACAGAGTGGCCGCGGTGAACGCCGGAGGAACCAGCGCGCTTTCTGCCGAAGCCTCGGCCACGCCCGAGCCTGGCATACCCTCCGCGCCCGCGAGTCTGGCTGCGACAGCGAGCAACGCATCGGTGTCGCTGAGTTGGACCGCGTCCACCGGCGCAACTTCCTACAATGTCTATCGCGGAACAGCGGCAGGTGGCGAAAGCACCACGCCCATCGCCAGCGGCATCACCGCTACGTCCTATTCCGACACCAGCGCGACCAATGGGACTACGTACTTCTACAAAGTTGCCGCGGTGAACGCCGGAGGAACCAGTGCGCTTTCCGCCGAAGCCTCAGCCACGCCAGAGTCTGGCACATCAACACCCTTCACGCCAACCGTGACGGTGACCCCGGCCTCTGCCACGCCTGATTCGGGTTCCCGCCTGAGCGTAACAGCCTCGGTGGCAGGCGCTGGGGGCACACCGACCGGTACGGTAACCCTTTCGGGCGGAGGTTATACTTCCATGGCGGAAACGCTAGCGAACGGAAGCTACGCCTTCAGCATTCCAGCTAACAGCCTGAGTCCAGGGACCGATGCGCTGACTGTCAGCTACAGCGGAGACGCAAACTATGCCGGAGACACAGGAACTGCTTCCGTTACGGTGATGGCATCTGCATTTTCGCTTGTGGCGTCGGCGCCAGCGCCGGTTGCTCCCGGATTGCCAGCGACTTCGACCGTTACGGTGAGCACGGCGACCGCTTATTCGGGAACTGTCGCCCTCGCCTGCGCTCTAACCTCGTCTCCCGCCGGCGCTACTGATCTGCCTACCTGCTCCAGCGGAAGTTCACTGATGACTCTGGGTGGTGGTACAACCACGGGGATGGCAACCGTGACAGTGAATTCGACCCCAGCCAGCATCGCAACGGCGCGGCCCGGTGCGGACGGCAAGGGCAGCGGATGGGCGGGCGGAGCGGTCCTGGCGTTCCTTGTGTTTCTAGGCATTCCGGCGAGGCGGCGCAGTTGGCGATTGATGCTGAGCGTCCTGGTGCTAATGGCGGCGTTGGGAAGTCTAACTGCTTGCAGCAGTGCCTTACATTTCTCCGGCACCAGCCAGCAAGTGACAACTGCCGGTAATTACACCTTTACGGTAACCGGAACCGGGAGCCCCTTGGTAAGCCCGGCGCCCACAACCACATTCACTCTAACCATCAATTAGTCCGCGCCTCTCACTTCGTGCCGTCAGCGGGACGGCGGGGCATTGTTTATCGAGAGGGGCGGTGCACAGACACGGAGCTACCCCAAATGAGCAGTCGCCGGTTGGCGCCGCAAGTCTGACTTTGGACTGGGCCCTCCGCTGTGCTGCTGTTGAAAGTGGCACTATCTTGCAGAGGACGGTGATAGTCTACGTCGTGAATGACGGGGTGGATTTCGCAGGTCCAAGGTTATGGAGCGTTTTCCCCACAATCACATGCACACCGCTTCGGTGAGATGGCTCGCCAGGGGCACCGTGCGTTGGCTTTTCGACGCGCAGGCAGGTCCGCGCAACCGGTTTGTGCCGCGCTGGATCTTTCTGCGCGCGCTGGCAGCAATCTATTTCTCGGCATTCTTCTCGTTGCTGTTCCAGATTGAAGGCTTGAACGGATCACGGGGCATTCTACCCACGGATCGCTTCCTGGCAGCCGTGCGGGGCGGGACAGGATTACTCAGGTTCTGGTACGCGCCCTCACTGTTTTGGATTTCGGCTGGATCGCACACGATGATGGTGGTCGTCTGGCTTGGGCTGATTGCGTCCGTTGCGGCATTTTGCAATGCGTGGCCGCGGCTGAGCTTCTTCGTCTGCTTCGTGTGCTTCCTGTCCTTTGTCACTACGGCCCAGGCGTTTTCAAGCTATCAGTCCGACGGCATGCTGCTGGAAGCGGGTTTCCTGGCGCTGTTCTTCACACCGCGCGGGTTCTTGCCAGGCTGGGGAACCGCAAGCCCGCCCTCGCGCGCCAGCCTCTTTCTGCTGCAGTGGGAGTGGTTCCGCATCTATTTTGAATCCGGCCTAGTGAAATTACTCAGCGGCGATGTGGAATGGCGCAACTTCACGGCGATGGACGAGTACTACCAAAACGGCCCGTTGCCCACATGGATCGGGTGGTACGTCGAACATCTGCCGCACCGGTTTCACGCGGCCACGGTGGCAGGCACTTTGGCGATGGAACTGGCGGTGGTCTGGATGATGTTTTTGCCCAGGCGCGCGCGGCTCATCTGCTTCTGCATCGTTACACCATGGGAGATCGGCGTCATTCTGACGGCCAATTACACGTTCCTGAACTACTTGGTTCTGGCGCTGGGCTTCCTGCTTCTGGACGACAGCAGCGTGCGATGGCTGCTGACGCAGCGGCTCCGTGTTACGTTGCCGGAACCGCTGCTACAGAATGATACGCCGCAAAACGAAGTTCCCTTGTCTATTTTCAGAAGCTCCAGCGAGATCGAGGAGTTAAAACCGGTAACCGTTGGCGGAGTGGCCGGCTATTGGAAGACGGCTTGTGTTTGGACGACGGCGGCGACGCTCACTTGGATTGCCTACGCAACCACGGCGGAGATGGTTCAAATGCCATGGCCCGATCTGCCGCTGCCCTCTGCTCCGGTGGTGGCGCTGGAACCATTTCGCATTGCCAATCAGTACGGACTGTTTGCCATCATGACTCGCGGGCGATACGAGATTGAATTCCAGGGTTCAAACGATGGCCAGAACTGGACACCCTATCTCTTCCGGTACAAGCCTCAGGTGCTCGACGAAGCGCCGCGCATCTATGCTCCCTACCAGCCGCGGTTTGAATGGAATCTGTGGTTCGCATCGCTCGGCGAATGGGAGCAGAACGATCTTGTGCCTCTGACAGAAGAACGGCTCTTGGAGAACGATCCAGATGTCCTCGCCTTATTCCGAGAGAATCCGTTTGGGCAGGCGCCGCCTCGCTATGTGAGGGCGGTTTTGTGGCAGTATTGGTTTACCTCGATGGACGAAAAACGGCGCACCGGAAATTGGTGGAGGCGCAATCTTTTGGGGCTGTATGCGCCGGTACTGACGCGGCGGCCGGACGGCAAATTCGGAGCGGTGGAATGGCCAGAGGGGCTGGCGCCTCATGAATGAGGCTGTGCGGCGCGCCCAGTTGATCGGATCGGGCGCGAACAGCCCCAAGAACAGGAAAGCTGGTCAACATTGCACAGGCAGGAAAACATGGGATAGCAGGAAGCTGGGAGTCCGAACGGGTTGCTGGGAGCCGCCGTGCAGAAAATGGCCTCCGTTCGCGCATACGAGAGAAACCAGCATCCCAATTCCCGCATCAGAATCTTGTGAAACATCACAATTTTGTGAAATAGGAACAGGGAGGAAACCGTGACGAAAGAGAAGAAGGGCGACGCTGGGCAGGACGCCGTCGCAGATTTGATCGACGCATTGAATGAAGACCTATCCCGCGAATACCAGGCCATCATCGCCTACACCGTCTACAGCAGCGTCCTCACAGGCGCCCAATGGATGAACATCGCCGCCGAACTCAAACTCCATGCGAGCGAGGAATTGCAACACGCCCTCATCATTGCGGATCAGATCGACTACTTAGGCGGCACACCCACCGCCACCGCCAAACCGGTGAAGCTTTCCAAGAAAGCGGAAGAAATGCTTCGCTTCGACCTGGACAACGAAACCGAAACCATCAAAAACTACCGCCAGCGCGTCAAACAAGCCGAAGCCCTCGGCCACTACGCCCTCGCCGAGCAGCTCCGCAAAATCATCGCCCAGGAGCAGGAACACCAGCACGATCTGGCCACAGCCCTCGGCATAGACGTTCCTAAAGTCCTCACAGGTGGCGCATAGCTAACCTGCGATTCGTGGATTCCCAAGTCTGGTCCGCTGCGGCGGACCAGACTTGGGAATCCCGCCCTTAGGATGGAGAGTCGCAATGCGGGCAGGCCGCCCGTCCCTGCGGCCTCGGAGCCGCGCTCTAACGAGTCTCCGGTTTTGCGTTTGAAGCGCGGAGAACATTCTCCCGTATGACTACCCCGAAGCAGCGCTAGTTGACGAAACCGTTGACGGACACAATGACGTTGCCGCCCGTGATGGGCATGGATGCACCCACGCAGGTGTGGTTTACGTTGTCAAATCCATCTTGAGGTGTGAATACAATCGGGGTTGGGGCCGGAATCACCAGGGTTGAGTTCGGCTGCACCTTGACAATAAGGAAAGGGTTGGAGGCTGCTTCAACGTTGCCGCTTCCTCCGCAGGTTCCGCCGTTAAGCAGTGCTGCAAAGATGTTGACCTGGTCGACAGTCGAATCCTCGTTGGTAAGTACGATCTCAGTGACGCCAAGTGTTCCCGTCCCCGGCCCGACGGATTGCGCGCCGAAGCCCGACAGCTGCATGAAAGCGAAAAACGGGCTGCCGGGTACAGCGGGTGCGGTTGGCACCGGGTTCGCCGTCGTGTTAGTCACCTGGACGAGCGCGGCCGCCAGGGCATGCGCCGTCTTGGGCGAGATCAGGACCACACTCAAGACGGCAAGAATTACGCCGCCCGTTCCCATCACAATCCACTTTGCAAATTTCATGCTGACGCTCCTTTTGCTGTGCGGCGACTTGCGCCGTTTGTTGGTGCATCTCGAACCGGCCAATCCTGGCATGCCGACGTCCATCAGGGGAAGCAGCGATGGCTCAGGAGGGTGGCCCGGTTCACTCCGGTGGATGCAGCATCCACCGCGTCATTGCCGTTGGGGGTGGCTGGGTCTCCCGACCACGCCACCCCTTCGGTCCCTTGTGTCGGGACGCATCGCAGCCGAACTACGGAATCGCAACCGTGTACCCGGTTACCGTGCAGTTCATGGTCGCCGAGCCATTGTTAAAAAGTGTTGCGCACTGCAATGGATTAAACGAGTTGGGATCCACATAGATCGCCGTGAGTTCACTCCCCACCCAGTTTCCTGTCCCGGTCGGGATGAACGGAAGATAATGTACGTAATCGGCGCCCCCGGTGAAGTATGAAAGGTCCGTGACGACTGGCTGGACGGTGCCGGTGTCTTGGTTCAGCTGGATGTTCACGCTTTGAATGACGGTTTCGTAGCCGCTGGTGGGCGGCGCGGGCGTCGGCTGGCAGACAACGAATGCCCCGCTGTTGCCGAAGACATTACACGACGCTGTGAACGGATGTCGCGCGGCGATATCGACATCCTGCGTGGGGACTGGGTTGCTCCGGGTGTTGGTCACTTGAACGAGCGCGGCCACCAGGGCATGCGCCGTCTTGGGCGAAATCAGGACCACACACAAGAGGGCCAGTACGACGCCGCCAGATCCCATCACGATCCACTTTGCAAATTTCATGCTGATGCTCCTTAGCTGAGCGGCGACGTGCGCCGTCTGTTGATTTTGTTTTCATCAAACCGGCCAGTCCCAGCAAGCCGGCGCCCAACAGGGAAAGCGGCGATGGCTTCTGGGTGGTGGCCTGGTTCACTCTGGTGGATACAATATCCACCGCGTCGTTGCCGTTTGGGGTGATGCAAACATCGGATTCCAGGGTTTCAAGCCTGGAAGACATCTTCGGGGGTGCCCAGGTTTCCGGTATACGAACAATCAATGGGCAGCGCGCTGGCGCTGGCTCAGAACAGGCAGAGGGCAGAAAGCAGATCTCGGTATTTCAAGAATCCGCCCGAGAGATGTGTTTGTCTCATCTGGAATCTCCGATCCTGAAAAACCAAGGCCGCAAAGTGATTAGAACACAGGCGGGCGGGGGCCGGTCCACCATCCTTACGACTATTTTTTGTTGCAAGTGCGGGAGGCGATGAACCCCATCCCGAGCCGCTGAATCCGCCTAGAAACATCAATTCTGCTATACTGGTATCAATCTATTTTTTGACCGGCCAATGAAGCCGGTTCAGATGGCGCCCAGGCCATCGCGAATACTCTGTCAACCCCTTCAAAACCCAACCGCAAGAATGAGTCAGGAGGAGTGTATATGGAACAAGATAAAGGAAAAATTGCTAGAGAATTCTTACTGGTCAGCGATTTTGACCAGACACTGAGCTTCAACGACTCCGGGATCGTGTTGAGCGATCTGCTGGGCCTCTCTGGATTCGAGGAGCGCATTGCGGGTCTTTCACGCATCCACGTTGTGCAGCAGGGCGGAGAACTCGCCTATCTGTTGCTGCACGACCCGGAATTCCGGCAAGTCCGCCGCGAGCATCTCGTCGAAGTCGGCAAGCGAATCCGCTTGAAGAAGAACATCCGTCTGCTCTCGCAATTGATCGAGAGCCTCGACGGAAACCACTTCACCTTCTACGTGGTTTCGGCCGCTCCAGAAGAGGTGATTCAATCTGCGCTCGAGGGCATTGTGCCCGCCGAGCGCATCTTCGGCACGCGCTTCCGCTACGCCGCCACCGGAGAGATTGAATCCATCGTGCGCGTCCCCGCGGGCTACGGAAAGGTAGTCGTGGTGGAGGAGTTGCGCAACCGTCTGCGTGTCGGCCATGACCGCATCGTCTATGTGGGCGATGGCAGCTCGGACGTGCATGTGATGCTCCACGTCAATCGTCTCTCCGGGCTCACCATCGCCGTCTCGGAGAATCGCTACATCACGCCGATTGCCAGCCGCACCATTCTCAGCGAGGATGCCCTCAGCGTGCTGGTGCCCATTCTCGAGGAGATCGCCGGATGGGACCCCATCCGCATTCGCGCCTTCTTCGAGTTGCACGGGCTGGTGCTGCAGGAGTGGGACAAGGTGCGAACCGACTCGCTGACCATATGCAGCGTCGAGCCGGGAACCGTCCGGGCGGTGGCCTGATGAGACTCGACTGGATTGGATGGGTCGCGACCGCCGCCTTCGCCAGCTCCTACCTCTTCAAACGCCCCAACTCGCTGCGTCTCGTCCAGGCGGGCGCAGCCACTCTGTGGGTGATCTACGGCTTGATCATCCACGCCTTCCCGGTGGTCGTGGCAAATGTTGTGGTGGCGGCGATGGCCATCTTCTCATCGCCGCTGATGAAGCGCAAAACGGCTGAGTAGCCCAACTGTCGGGCATGGATGCTCCATGGTTTCGATCCTGAGGCCTGAAAGTACCTCATTCGCGGCCCACAAGACATCCGGCCGGTGCGCGGCCAGCCGGATGCCCCGAGTCTCGCTTTTGAAACGTGGGACAGCACTGTTGCTCCTAGAGCGTTGCGCGATGAATGTGCTCGACCTGCTTGCCGTAGTGTCCGCGCAGGGCATTCCAACGGATGATGGCGATCTCTTCAAGCATGGTGATGCCGTCTCTGAGATAGCTCATGCGCGTGCGTTCGTCGTGAGCCCAACTCACCGGCACCTCCACCACGCGCAGCCCGCGCTTGAGGGCGATAAACAGGATCTCCGGGTCGAAGCCCCAGCGCTCGATGGTCTGAAGCTGGAAGACAGTCTGTGCGGCGGCGCGGGCAAAGGCCTTGATGCCGCACTGTGTGTCGGCAAAGGGCAATCCCATCACGGCGCGGGTCACAGCGTTGAAGCAGCGGCCGAAAAACTGGCGGTAGAGCGGCTGCCGATGAGTCTGGCGGCCGCTCTCAAGCCAGCGCGAGCCGATGGCGATGTCCGCGCCCTCGGCAATAGCCGCAAACAGGCGTTCGGCCTCTTCAATGGGCGCCGACAGATCCGAATCGGTGAACATCACCACCTCGCCCAGCGCCTGCAGTATCCCAGACCGCACACTATAGCCCTTGCCGCGATTCCCAGGATTTTCCATCAGCCGAACCTCCGGCGCATTGCGGGCAAAGGCCTTCACCATCTCGGCGGTGGCGTCGCTGGAGCCGTCGTTGACCACAATGACCTCGGCCTGCCAACCACGATCGCGAACGCAGGCCACCACCGACTCAAGCGTCGCCTGAATGCGGGCGCTCTCGTTATAGGCCGGAATCACGATGCTGTAATACGGATACTGCGTCACGGGTTCGATCACCACCTGCCGGGGTATTTGACTTCCACCGGGCCTGGTTTCGGGGGAGAGGCTCTGGACATGATAACGCCGCTGGGCGGGGCTGCCGTGTTGAATCTCATCAGCATGGCTTTTCAACCCTCGCGGCGATGCGCAAAAGCCCCATTTTTTGCACGAAGGGCTTCTTTTTCACGCTCTTAGGGGCAAAATCCGGTTATGCTGGGAGCGGAGGCCTAGTGGCTATGACAAAAGCAGACCTGGTGGAAAAGGTGACCGGATTGGGCGATCTAACCCGTCGCGACGGAGAGGTCATTGTTGAGACCATCTTCGGGTCGGTAATCGGGGCTCTTCAGGGCGGGGACAAGATTGAGATTCGAGGCTTCGGATCCTTTCGCATCCGGCAGCGCAATCCCCGCATCGGACGCAACCCAAAGACGGGCGAACGCGTCGAGGTTCCAGCTAAGCGCGTACCCTACTTCAAGCCTTCCAAGGAACTTCGCGACCTGGTCAATCCAGGCGAGGCTGCCAAGGCTTCCTGAGCGCCCAGGGGAATCTTCGTGCTTCCAGCAGGTTCTGCGCATATCCTGCGGATGCAAGGCTAAGCGGGGCCGTCCCTGTTCCATGCCGTAGCCAGTGAAACGAGCCCTGGAGAATCCGCGGATGCCCACGCAGCAAACCATGTCTGCCGAACAGCCGTCGTGGGACGCTGCGCTGTTGTGGCGCAGAGCATTCACCAGGGCAGCATGGCCAATCTGGAGCGTCTCCCTGGCGCTGCTCGCGGGCACGGCGCTTCGCTTGCTCTTCATCCTGCGCTTTCCCGAGTTCGATTCTGATTCCGATGTCTACGGAACAATCGCGAAGAACCTGCTCCTCCATCACACCTATGCGCTCGACAATCCCTTTCATTACACGCTGATCCGCCTGCCCGGCTATCCCATCTTCCTGGCGCTCATCTTCAAAGTCTTCGGCATGGGCAATTTTGCCCCGGTCCGGCCCATCCAGATGGTCATCGACCTCGGCTCCTGCCTGCTGATCGGCGCATTCGTCCGCGACCATGTCTCGCGGCGCGCGGCTCTCTGGGCGCTGTGGCTGGCCGCTCTTTGCCCCTTTACCGCCAACCTCACCACCGTTCCGCTCACTGAAACCGATTCCATCTTCTGCGTGGCTCTGGGCCTCTTCGCCGGCGGACGTCTTATCCAGCGCATCCGCCCGCAAATCCTCCCGCAACGCCCGTTCCCGTGGGGCTACCTTCTGCTCACCGCCGCGGCCCTCAGTTCGGCCATCCTGCTGCGGCCTGATGGCGGGCTGCTCTCGGCCGTCATCGTTCCCGGCATCTGGTGGTATGGACGGCGGCAAACGGCTAGCGCATCGCTGCGGGCAGCAATTGCCTGCTCACTGCTCGTCGCTCTGCCCTTCATTCCCTGGACCATCCGCAACTACCGCGTCTTTCATGTCTTTCAGCCGCTGGCCCCGCGCTTTGCCAACGATCCCAGCGAAAACCCCTTTCCCGGCTGGGTGCGCTGGACCAAAACCTGGCTGGCCGATTACGTCTCCTCGCCGGAGATCTACTGGAAGGGCGACGACCTTCCCATCGACATTCACCTGCTGCCGAGCCGGGCCTTCGATTCCGAGCAGGAGTACCGCCAGACCGACAAGCTGCTCTTCGATTACAACGACCTTTGCACATTCAACGCGGATCTCGATGCCCGCTTTGCCGCCCTCGCCGATCAGCGCATCAAGCGCCATCCCTTCCGCTATTTCGTAGCTCTGCCGATGGCCCGCGTGGCCGACATGTGGCTGCGCCCGCGCACCGAATACCTGTGGGACTATCTGCCCGTCCGCTGGTGGGAGTGGCGTCAGCATCCAGCCAGCTCGCTCATCGCCTTCAGCTACGCATTGCTCAACGCCGCCCTGCTCGCGCTTGCCGTCATCGGCTTCATTCGCCGCCACGTGCCCTTTGCAGCCATGCTCGCGGCCTATATCGTCCTCCGCTGCCTGCTCCTGGCCACCATGGAAAACGCCGAGCCCCGCTACACTCTCGAAGCCTTCCCCATAGTCCTAATCGCTGCCGCCATGGCCATCGCCCCGCACCCAAAACAAGTGAGTGAGCCAGCTTCGGGATAGACGAATCCAAAACGACTCCGTTCTGCGACAGAAGGACATTGATCGATATATTTCCTTGTTGCCTCCGCAACAAGAACAGCTACTGGGACACCGCTAAACGACGTACTGAGCGACTGCCTTTTTCACTCGATCCACCATAGGTTGAAGCGTCGAGATCAATTTCGATGTTGAGCGGACTATACCCACATTTTGCTCTGTCATGGCAGCAACATGGCTAATGTTGCTGCTGATTTCGTTCATGGCTTCCGTCTGCTGGGAGGATGAATTCGCAATCTCCGAGACCATGCGCACAGCATCGATCATCAGGCCATTGATGCCGGTCAGCGCGCCCTTGGCTTCATCCACCAAAGCCACGCCATCTTCCACTTGCGCGGACCCACTGCGCATACCGCTGATTGCCCGGTCGCTGTCTGTTTTGATTTGTCCAATGAGCGCATCGATTTTGGCCGTCGCTTTCATCGTGCGATCCGCAAGGCTGCGCACTTCATTGGCGACCACGGCAAACCCGCGCCCATATTCTCCAGCGCGAGCCGCCTCGATAGAGGCATTCAATGCCAGGAGGTTTGTCTGGTCGGCGATTTCGCGAATGACGCCCGCAATAGCTCCAACTTCTGCTGAGCTTGCGCCCAGTGCTTCCACTTCCACACTCGCGCCCCGGATTGCGGAAGCAAGATTCTGGATGCGATCCGATGCGCGTTGGGAGACATCCGCACCGCCAGAGGCTCTGCGGCCCGTTTCGGCAACAGCGGATTCGGTTTTCAGCAGGTGCTGCGAGACTTCACGAATGGTTAATTCCAGTTCGGTACTGGCTGCGGCCACCGAAGTCGTCGCCATATTCTGCGACTCCGCAGCTTGATCGATTTCCAGAATCGACTTGAGTACCTGTGCCGTGCCGTCTTGAACTGGAATGACCGCATCCTGAATACACTGGATCGTCGACTGCACCCAACTCATCATCAGGGCAAGTTTGCGCGCAATGTTCCCTGAGCGTGCCTGTTCCTCCAGGTTGAGTGACGTTGCGAAATCCCCCGTGGAAAGCATCCCATCCAGATATGCTTCCATCTGTGTCAGGTCCCGCGCCAGAGTGGGAAGTGTTTTCAGCAAGACAAAGCTGGCCGCTAGACCGCTTATTCCGAGCGAGAATAGAAGCACGGCATGGGCTAGTACTGAAGTTGCGCCTCCTGTTGTCAACACGATTGCGCACAAAGCAGCCACGAGCGCCGCAACTCCCGCTACGCCGATCTGAATGTCTGGACGCTCCGCTTTCCGGCGCAGCGCAGAGCGAACTTTCACCACCCGCCCATCCTCAATCGCCACGGAATGGTCTCCTGCGAGCATTTTGCGATAGGCTTCACTGGCATCTTTGATCTGCTCACGCGAGGGCTTTCGGCGAAGCGATTGGAAGCCAATGACTCGGCCGCCTTCACGAACCGGAGCTGCATTCGCAAGCACCCAATAGTAGCCGCCATCCTTGCGCCGATTCTTCACCACGCCTTGCCAGGGACGATTAGCCTTGAGCGACCGCCACATATCCGCGAAAGCCTCTTTGGGCATGTCGGGATGACGAACAAGATTATGCGGCTTGCCTGCCATCTCTTCGACCGCATATCCGCTGAGGTTGGCAAAGGCAGCATTGGCCTCGGTGATCACGCCCTTCAGATCGGTCCGGGAATAAATGAAGACGCCTTCGGGAACCTGCGTCTCCCGGTCGGTTGTATATCGCTCTGACGCCATTTGCATCTCCCATTCCGCACATACGCCTAGGATTTAGCAAAAGGCTCCGTGCAGAGTGCGGTGCAGTCAAATGCACCTGTCTCTCAAACACAGCCTCAGCCTTCAGCCTGACGAAAGCTCGAGTCAGTTATCGGCAGAAACGCGAATTGAATGATTTTTGATTTTGAGCCGCTCTGCTGAAGCGGTAGAGGGCAGGAATGGCGCCGAAACCTACCCTCCGTCGGAACATACTGGCAAATAGAAGTCTAGAACGTGAAGTGAACCGCCAACTGCGCGCTGCGCGGACCGCCTCCGCCCAGATACGGGTTGCCGCTACCTACATCCGGCGTCGCCGTGGTCTGGATAAACTGCGATCCGTTCGTGTTCAGGTAGTCCACGCCAAATCCCGGCAACAATGGGTTGCTGAAGTTCGGGTGATTGAAGATATTGAAGAAATCGCCGCGAAGTTCCATCGTCATGGTTTCGGTCAGGTGCGATGTCTTGGTCAGCGAGAAGTCGAAGTTCGTATAGTTCGGCGCATTGAAAGCGTTGCGGCCCTCGCTGCCAGGATGCCACCCGCTGATGCAGTTTCCTGAGCTATCCACGTTGCAGGGCGCAGCGAACGCGGCCACGTTCAGCAGGTTGGTGCCGCCTGTGCCCGCATACGGATTGCCGATGATGTCGGGCCGTCCGAAGTACTCGCCGCTACCGTTGAAATCGCCCTCAAAGAGATAACTGACCGTGTAGGGCTGGCCGGTGGCAAAGTTGAACATGCCGTCGAGCGCCCAGCCGTTGGAGAGCCATCGAGCTTGCTGGAACTTGGGAAGATTGTAAGTCCAGTACCACTGCACGCGATGCCGTACGTCGAAGTTGGAGCTGGCGCGATCGCCGCGGGGATTGAAGCTGTTGTCGGGCTGCGAAGCGTTCGGAACAAAGTCCAGTCCGTCGCTTGCATCGTCAATCGAATGCGCCCAGGTGTAGTTCAATGTGGAAGTCATTCCGCGCCAGTTCTGCACCTTCAATGACGCTTGCGCGGAATTGTAGTTGGACAACGCGCTGGTCTCGATCTGGTTGACATAGTAAAGCGGGATGTCGACATACGAACCGACCGAGTAAGACGGGAAGCACTGTTCGCCATAGCTGATCGTCTGCCCGTTTCCGCAACTGTCCACGCTGCCTGCAACGTTATTGAACTGATCGAGATCGCGGAAGTGGAAGAGGTGGCGTCCTTGCGATCCCACGTAGCCAATCTGCACTGCAACCTTCTTGGCGACCTGCGATTCGATGTTGAGGTTGTAGGAACCATACCGCGGCGTCACCAGTTTCTGGTCGACTGTGAAAACGCTGCTCGGCGAATAATCGCCAAAAATCGGGGTGCCCGCGGTAATCGTCGAGATCACCGGAGATGCGAAGCCGATGCCATTGAATGCCGGCCCGGCCTCGCCGGCATTGGTGTTGTAGGCCTGGTTGCCCACGAAAAAGTCCTGCGATGGCCCATCGTAGTAGATGCCGCCGCCGGCTCGTATCACCAGCTTGCCGTTGCCCATCAGATCGTCAGCCACGCTCAGGCGCGGCGCAAAGTCAGCCCAATCTTTCGGATAGAGCGACGCTGGCCCGCCAGCGGCGCCTACCGTTTCAAGTCCGCCGGTCTTTACGTCGAAGATGCTGAATGCCTTGTTCTCCGCGCCGATCACACCGTAGTAGTCCCAGCGCAAGCCATAGTTGAGCGTGATCCGGCTGCTCAGGCGCCAGGAATCCAGCAGGTAGGCTCCGCTGCCGTTCTGATAGGAGTAGCGCGTACCGTCGCCATCGGCTGAACTGCCGCCATCAATGGCGCCTGCCAGAAAATCGTCGAGGCTGTTGAAGACCAGCTTGCCGCGGTGTCCGGAATCGATAAAGCTGTTGATGAAGGTCCGCCGCCACTCGATGCCAGCCTTGTAACTATGCCTGCCTTTGGTCAGCGAGACGTTTCCGAAGAGCTGATAGTTCGTATCGACGCGGCCGCGCGAGTCGCTGGCGGTCGCGCCGATCGGGCTATACGAGCCGGTCGGGGTGAACACGTCGATCGTCGGCAATCCCAGGTCGCGTGTGCTGTAGTCCGGGGGAAGCGTGTTCAGGCCAAAGGCGGTGTTCGGATTCAGGCCGGTATCCTGCGGGATGAACTGCTGTAGAAAGCGGTTGTAACCGCCGCGAATCTCGAAGATCAGGTTCGACCTCGGGACCGAAGTATAGGAAAGCGAGACAAGATTGACATGCGTCGGTGTCGAGGTGTTGAACCCCGGCGCGCTGCTGCCCGTGTAAAGCATACCCAACGGAAAGCTCTGCATGCCGTGGCTGAAGAAATAGCGACCAGTCAACAGGTCGCCTGCGCTGAACAAGTGCAGATGCTGGTCGGCCTTGACGATGAGGTTATCGCTATTGTTGCTGAACGGCGTGGTGAAGGTCTCGCTGCCGCCCGTGGCCGGTAATGTCCCCCACGGCTTACTGTCCAGCAGGCGTTGGATCACCGGATTGATCGTGTTGCCCCCGGCTGTATACGCGTTGATGTCTGCCTGGGCGGGCACCGTGCCCAACTGGGGCAAGCCGCCGTTCTCTCTTTGCCCCTCGTAGGAAACCAGCCAAAACGATTTGTCCCTCACGATCGGGCCATCGGCCGAACCGCCAAACTGGTGGTTGGTGAACGTGTTCTTGGGCTGGGCGACGGTATTGAAGTAGTTGCGCGCGCTCATCGCTCCGTCGCGGAAATACTCAAAGGCGCTGCCATGGATCCCATTGGTGCCGCTCTTGGTGACAATATTGACGGTCGCTCCCGAGCTGCGCCCAAACTCAGCCGCCGGGCTGCCGGTCACTGGAATCTCAGCCAGCGCGTCAACTGGAAGAATCGTCGAGGGGCAGCCCCACACGCCCGCCTGATTGATCGACGGCAGGTTTCGATAGCCGTCATTCATGTCGGTGCCGTCGAGCAGATAGTTGTTTGAGCGGCCGCGATTGCCGTCCAAGCTGAACAGACCGTACGAGCCGGCCGATTCGGTCGATCCCACAGGATCGCTGCTTGAGCCTGGAACCAGTTCCAGCAGCTTTGTAAAGTCCCGTCCATTCACTGGCAGCTCAGAGGCCTCATTGGCTTCAATCGTGCCGCCCGTTGTGTTGGAACTGGTTTCCACCAGTGGCACATCGGCGTTTACCTCTACCACTTCCTGCACCGCTCCAGCGTCAAGCTTCACGTCGGCACGCGTCGGCGATCCCACGCTCACCGGAATCTGCGTCAGCGTGGTGGTGCGAAAGCCCTGCTTCTCCACCGTTACGCTATAGGTGCCCAGCGGCAATTCCGAGGCCGCATACTCGCCCCGGTCGTTGGCGATTACCGTGCGTGACAAGCCAGTAGCCGTGCTGAACACCTTTACCTGCGCCCCGGCTACAGCCGCTCCGGTCGAGTCCGTAATGGTGCCCTGGATGCTTCCCCGAAAGGTTTGCGCCACGGCAGTCGGTGCGTCAACGAAGACTAGGAAAGCAAATAACGCGGCAATCGCGCATGACAAAGCGATCGAGCAGCTTCTCACGAGGCGGCACTCCTTCAAATTTAACTGGGGAATTGATCGAATCATAACACGATGGCCGGAACTCTGAAATAAGGACGGCATAAGGAATCGCCTCACCTCATGCCAGCAATCGCTCGGTTTTTATGGGTTCGGCCGCGTCTCAGCCGGTGATGCTGTGGGATTCCGGCGGCCCTGGCTAGGGTCGTATCCCGATCACGGCCATCATGCGTCCCGCGTGGCCCTGTGAGCCGCGATGTGAGAAAAACAGCTCCCGCTGGCAGCTTGTGCAGCCGCCGATCGCTCTGATCGACTTCGGTTTCAGGCCCGCATCCAGCAACTGGCGGCGGTTGGCCTCTACCAGATCCAGATGCAGGCTGGGGCCAATCGGCGAGTGGCCGGGTGCGCGCTGGGTCAGAAACAGCATGGGGTACTTGATCCGCACCGGGTCGGTATCGTAGACCTCGCGGAAAAGATCGTTGGAATAAACGAACTGGGACTCGAAGCTGGAGAGTACTTCATCGCCGACGGCGTAGCAGCAGGCGCCGATGCCAGGCCCAATGGCGGCAATCAAATCTTCGGGCCGGGAGCCGAACTCAAGCCTCATGCGGCCCACGCCGCTTTCCGCTATGCGCTTTGCCGTTCCGCGCCAGCCCGCATGGAACGCCGCAACCACGCGGCGCTTGCGGTCGGCCACCAGCACCGGAATGCAATCGGCTGTCTGCACCGCCAGCAGCAGACCGGGCTCATTGGTCATCATGCCGTCGCCCTTGCAAGGGCCTTCGCGGCTTGCATCCTGACCGGTGGCGCAACGGAGAACGCTCGAATGTATCTGGCGGAGAGTGATCAGAGGCGTGGCCCGATCTCCTGTGATCGCTTCGGCCAGTAGCTGGCGGTTCCGGGCCACCGTTTCGCGGTCGTCCGCGGCCGTGAAGCCCAGATTCAACTCGCCGGACGCATCCTCTGGGCAGTAAGCACGGCTCTCCCCGCCTTTGCGGGTGCTGAAACCGTGCCAGAGCCATGGCGTCTTCTGCCAACCGGGCGCTGCCAGCCAATGAGCCCCGTTGGCGGCCACGCGGGGAGTGGGCGCTGGCCTTGCCAACTCCTCCGGCGCGGCTCGTTCAAAGCGAACACGCAGCGTGACGCCGGCGGCCTTGCCGCGCAGGTTGCGCACCAGGCCTGCCTGCTGGAAAAGCGCGTCGATCCCCTCAACGTCTGGGGTGTTATCGGTGTTTGGGCTGGAGGAAGACAGCATCTGACTTCGATTTTATCTGGCGCAACAGTGCACAGTGCCGCCAATCATAAATTCGATTCAGGAAGAGTTTTAGAATGGCAGAGCGGTGAGCATGTGGGCCTACCTTCCGGTAGGCCCGCTCGAGAGGCATGATTGGGAGGGGGGTCTGAGGGGATTTTGGGAAGAGGTCCATAGTGGACCTTCAAAAGGGAATGGATACCTTTCGCGGATGGGACAACTTCGGGGAAGCCTCTGCTTGTTATTGGTATAGATGCTGGAAGAGACAAAAAGTTGCACGGTTCTTAAGATTTGATTTGTGAGCGCGGTTTGCCCACGGTTTGCCCCGAACACGGACACTTCCTCTCCCTTTTTCGGCTCCACCGCGACTTGCGGCCCCTTGGCAGGCGCTGGCAGACTCGGTTGGAATTTCCTTGTGTGTTTGGCCTCAGATCGGAGAAGAAACGGAAAATCCTGGTTCAAATCAGCCGATATACTCCTCATGGGAATAGCTTGGAGTGATAGTTGCTATGCCATCGCTCAAAAGGCGTCCGGTAGGCGTAAGATTGCAAGCGTCTTCTGCTCAAAGCAGAGACTTGCAGTAGCTAGATTCCGTAATTGAATGCAGCGCCCCTCCGTAGGCGCAGGAAGGGCTGGGACAACCCGATGAAATCCAGGCGCCAGCATTTCCTCCACCGCAAAATTCATGGGTTGACGGTCTTGTTACTCGGGACCTTCTTCCTGGCCAGTCCCTGGCTTGCGGGAGCAGCGGTAAAGGCTGAGTCTGCCAAGGAGCCTCCGACTCAGTTGCGCACCCTCACCACGACCCGTGAGGCGCACAGTCTAAGCAGCAAAGAAGCGGCGCGCGTCTATCCGATCCACCTGCGGGGGGTGGTGACCTATTACGATCCGAAGGAAGGCCCCAAGCGCACTGTATTGTTCGTTCACGATGCGACCGGAAGTATTTTTGTCGAGCTTGCCCAGGGTTTGTTCGAATCGCTGCCCGCTGGATCGCTGATTGACCTGCGCGGGGTCAGCAATCCGGGCGAGTTTGCTCCCATCGTTGCTCAGCCCCAAATCAAGGTGATTGGATACTCCAGTCTCCCGGCAGACCCTGACCGGCCAAGCTTGGCTCACCTTATGTCCGGCGCCGAAGACGGCCAATGGGTGGAGGTTGAGGGCGTGGTTCATTCAGTCGTCGAGGACGACCGCCACGTCAGTTTGCAACTGACCCTGGCGGACGGGAGCATTACGGCCTTCATGATGAAGGAGGCGGGCGCCAAGTACTCCGGTCTGGTGGACGCAAAAATCCGAATCCGCGGCAACGCAAGCCCGTTGTTTGACATCAGCCGCCGCCAGATGATCGGTGTCCGCCTTCATTGCCCCAACCTTTCCACGGTAACAATTGTGGAACCCCCGCCGGCAGATCCCTTCAATCTGTCTACCATTCCCGTTTACTTGTTGTTGCAGTGGGACGTGGTGCCCTTGTTGGCTCACAGGGTCCATGTGCAAGGGAGGGTATCCCTTCAGTGGCCCGGCTCACTGGTCTGCCTTCGCGATGCCCCGCAGGGGATATGCGCGCAAACGGATCAGGGTACGCGCCTGCGCAATGGTGAGCTGATCGACATTGCGGGGTTCGCCAGTGCGGAGGGTGGTGGGCCCGTGCTGACAGATGCGGTGTTCAGAAGCGCCGGGTCCGGCTTAGCTGCGCCCGTACCGGCCGTGCCGGTAGTCGCCGAACAAGCCCTGACGGGCAAGTACGAATCCCAGCTCATCCAGATAGACGGTCAACTTGTCTCTCGGGATTTAGCTTCGGCCGACACCACGCTGCTGCTCACCTCCGGCAAATCCATATTCACAGCGATTCTTCCCCAGGGCCTGGGCGGTCCCCAAGCTGATGCGTGGAAGAACGGGAGCGTTCTGCGAATCACGGGAATCTGCCGGGTGCAGCTCGATGCGCAGAGGAGCCGATTGGGAATAGGAACGGCTGTGCCGAGGACGTTTCGGGTTCTCATGCGTTCACCCGCGGACGTGGTTGTTGTCCAAAAACCCTCCTGGTGGACTCCCGTCCATGCGGTTATGGTGCTGACCCTGGCGCTTACCGGCACACTGCTTGTGCTGGGCTGGGTGGTCGTACTTAGAAAGCGCATCCGCGAAAGCGAAGAACGATTCCGCCACATGGCTCAGCACGATGCTTTGACGGGACTGGCGACACGCCTCGTGCTTCAAGACCGGCTGAGTGTCGCATTGGAGGCCGCCAAGCGCCATCGCAATGGGCTGGCACTTTTGATGTTGGATATCGACAAATTCAAGCTCATCAACGATACGTTTGGCCACCACGCCGGCGACGAGGTCTTGCGCGTCACCGCCGAGCGCATCGTTCAAGCCGTGCGCAAGACCGATACAGTCGCCAGAATGGGAGGCGATGAGTTCGTTGTGCTGCTCACCGATCTGACCGATCAGCGAGCAGCAGAGAATATTGCCGCAAAAGTTGTAGCCGCTCTCGCAGTTCCCGTTCCTCTTGCGGACAGTAAGCTGCCGGTTTCCGTCAGTGTCGGGGTTTGCTCTGCCTCGGCAGGAGAACTGGATGCGGATGTGCTCTTGAGGAATGTAGACGCTGCCCTTTACCGCGCCAAGGCGAAGGGCAGAAATTGTTTTGAAGTCTACACGCCCGAGATTGCCGAGGTCTGAGAAGAAGCCTGCAACTACGTCGCAATCTCAGGCCGGCCGCGCTTGCCTCTCCACAAAGTGAGTAATCAGGCGGACGGGCAAAAAGCGGACCAGGAACGACGTGAACTTGCCGCTGAAGGATGGGAGAATCGTCCGCTGCCCACGAGCCAGTGCGGCTACGGCTAGCCGGGCAACATCGGTGGCCGGCTGCGTGGCGCGGCCTTTGAAGACGCCGGCGCGGGCAATGTCAAAGAACTCACTCTCCGTTGACCCAGGACAGAGCGCCGTCACCTTCACGCCGAAGCGTGCCACCTCAGACGCCAGGCCCAGGGCAAAGAAGCGATCGAAGGCCTTGGTGGCCGCGTAAGTGGTCAGGTAGGGCACCGGCTGGAAGCTGGCTGTCGAGGCCAGCACCAGCACCCAGCCCCGGCGGCGCTTGACCATCTCCGGGACAAACAGCCGCGCCAGGCGAACCACGGCCTCGCAGTTCACGCGAACCTGACTGACCTCTTGCTCGATATTGCTTTCGGTGAAGGCGCCGTACTGGCCCAGGCCGGCATTCTCAACCAGAATGTCCACAATCAGTCCGGCTCCCGCAGTCGCCGCAAAAATCTCCTCGGGCGCGGCCGGTCCGTTCAGGTCCGCAATCACAATGCGCACTTCAGTTCCCTGGGCTATCAGCTCGGCGGCCAGCGCTTCAAGCCGGTCCCTGCGGCGCGCCGTGAGAATCAATTTCGCGCCGTGACGCGCCAGTTCCCGCGCCAACGCCACGCCAATACCTGCGCTTGCGCCGGTCACCAGCGCCCATTTGCCGTTGAACTCCTGTGTGTTTGCCATCGCCCGACCATCATAACGAATCAGGCATTGCATCGCGGAACCCGGCCTGAATCCAACCGGAAAGTTCATCGCAAGATGGCCGCCTCTAGCGAATCCCCTTGGCGTTGAGATACGGTCCGTACACCATGTCGGCGCCCTGAATGTGATTGTCCAACCAGCTCTGGAACCCGCTAAGAATCTCTGGCGACATCATCGGGGCCGAGGAGCTCCTGAAATGTGCCTGCCATTCCAAAACCGCCTTGAGCGTCTCATCGTGTTCACGTGTGTGTTCGGCGGCGCCGGGAAAGCCGGATTTGGCCATCAGGGCCTCTTCCTTGGCAAAATGAGTTTTGATGGATTCCGTTAACCGATCGATGATTGCGTTGATCGCATCCCTGTTCTGGCCAGCCGCGACCGCCTCATCCATCTCATTCAGCAGGGCAACCAGTTCTTTGTGGTCATCGTCCAACCCGCCGACGCCCACACTCATCGTTTCATTCCAGATCATCTCCGCCATGTGCAACTCGCCTCTTCCTGCATTCTCTTGTTGCTGAGATCGGGCACGCAGCACCCCTTGTGGCGGTCTGCACATGCCGGCGCAGTGTCCGCAAAAATGGGGCTCCCGGGATCTTTGGCCTTGTCGGATATCATCGGCAAGCACCGCAAAAGGATGAGCGAGAGGGGAAGGCGAATACAAGTATCTGCATGCTCAACGTGCTGCTTTGTTGCGCTTAGATGGGGTTCTCCGCGTTCGTCCCGCCTTGAGATTCTTTTCGGCGCGCAGTTTCCAGGCCGTGTGCAGGGCGCCGGTCAGGGTGTCCTCATCGGCTGCGGCGAGCCGGATGTGCGTCATGCCCATGCGGCCCCAACCACCATGGATAGGAAGAAACAAATCCGGCCGTTCGGCGATGAAGGCTGCCTGGTGTTCGAGCGTCAGCTTCAGGTTCCCGTAGCCCTGGCTGACCGAGGCCAGAGTGGCGAAGATGCGGCCACCCACGCGAAAGTCGGCCGCGCCCATGTGCGAGCTTTCTTCGGTTCCCTCAAAGCTTAGTGCGATCCTGCGAAAATCGGCTGCATCCATGCAAGTATTCCTCTTGCGTTTTGCCGGTCATGATGTCGATAAAGTGGTCGTTTTTCAAGGTTGACTGTGCAGTAAATGCAGGTACAACGGGAGAGTCTCATCCTGCATTAGGCTCTTAGATTCTCCGGTTTCCATCTCGTTCCGCCTCCCATGGCCCGCTGAAAGTTTCAAGCTAGGAGCCAACAGCTAATAGCTGTCCTTCAAACTCCTCATTCAGCCAGCTTGAAAACGCCTGGAACTCCTCGTCGCGGCCCAGAAAGTCGCGGACCATCTGGCGTCCCGGCTTCGACCCGCCTTGTTCCAGAACTGTCTTGCGGTACCGGCTGCCGGCATCGCAGCCCAGCAGGTCGGCGCGATCGAACTGAGCAAAGAAGTCCAGCGCGATGACCTTATCGAACGCATAGGTGTAGTAGTTCGACGAGTAGCCGATGAGGTGGCCAAAACTCGCATACATGCGGTTGCCTTCGAGCCAGGTCCAGGGTTGCAGGCTCTCATACAGCCGCTTGGTGATGCTGTCGAGATCAAGCGCTGCGGGATCCTGGTCATGCAGGTCGAGAGAGAGGGTCGTGTAGTAAAGCTGCGACCGTACCCAGTCGGCGCGGCCAAACGCCCCCGCCAGCTTCATCTTCACGATGGCTTCAGAAGGCAGCGTTTCCCCGGTTTGGTAGTGCTTCGCGAATGCCTGCAGTAGCTTTTCGTCGCGGAAGAACTCTTCCAGCATCTGCGACGGAACCTCGATAAAGTCGCCCTCGGTGGCAAAACCCGAGAGGCCCACCCACTCGGTTTGGCCGCCCAAAATGGCATGCATCAGGTGGCCGAATTCATGGAAGTAAGTCACCACATCGCTGTATTGCAGCAGCCCTGGGTCGTCGCCGCTGCTGTCAGGGAAGTTGCAGATCAGCGCTGCTTCAGGCATTACGCGGCCGCGTACGCCGGTCACAATCGGCGCTGCGGAGAACCACTTGTCCTTGCCTTCGCGGGGGTGCATGTCAAGGTAGAAACGGCCAACTTTCTCTCCGCCGTCAAAGACGTCAAAGACCGAAACGGCGGGGTGCCATGCCGTGGCGTCGGCTGGGCGGAATTCGATTTTGAACAGCCGGGCCGCCGTCTCAAGCACGCCAGCCTCCACCTGCGCGTAGGGGAAGTAGGGGCGGACAGACTGCGAGTCGAAGTCGAAGGCCGAGCGGCGGAACTGCTCATACCACCACGCGCGGCTGGTAATGTCGATGGCCGTCAAATCCGGCTGGCGCTCGCGGGCAAACTTCAGAATCAGTTCAAGCTCACTGCGCGCGCCCTCGCGGCTGGCCTCGTCCAACTTGGCGAGAAATACGCGCGCGTTGGCAGCCGAGCCCATCATCTGGTCGGCAGTGGCCAGGTCAGCCCAGCTGCGAAAGCCGAGCACTGTGGCGATCTCCTGGCGTGTAGCCAGCAGGTCCAGAAGAATCTTCTGGTTGACCGGGTAGGCGCGCGTGTTATACGCCAGGAACATGCGCTCCCGCAGTGCGGAGTTGGTGGCAAAGGTCATCACCGGCTGCATGTCGGGCGGGTCGGTTGTGAGTGTGATGCGGCCCTCTGCATCCGTGTGCCGGGCGATGTAATCGGCGGGCAGACCCTCCAGCTCATCCGCCGTGGCTTCGATGGTCTTTCCGCCCTCCTGGATGTTGCGGCTGAAGTCGAGCGAGAGGTGAGTGGCCTTCTCGTGCAGGGCTTGCAGATGCTCACGGGTGGCCTGATCCTTGTCCACGCCGGACAGGCGGTAACCCAGCAGAGTGCGCTGCACAAAGTGCTGCGTGGCCGCGCTTGCGCCTACCAGATCGATGGCGGCCAGAGCCTCGTAGACCGCCCGGTTCAAGCTCAGGGCGCTGCCCGCCATGGCCACGCGCTGGGCCTCAAGCTGAGCCTGATCGCGAACCGCCTTATCAGCGGCAACCGAGTTCAGTACTCCAGCCTGCGCGCCTGCCAGGTTGAGCTGCTCGATTGCGGCATCATAGAGGCGCAACGAATACTCCGGAGTGCGGGGGCCTTCGACCGCAAGCAAACCCGCCAGCGCCGTCTCATGCGCGGCAAGGCGGGCGCCAACCCAGGCCGCCAGCGCCCCGGCAGACGCCGCACCGCCCGTTTCCCATACATGAAGGTCTTCCGTTGCGGCAACTGCGACAGGGTTCGGAACTGGCATAGGGTACAAATTCCTCCAGTGTTCTAGGGTGCCACATTCACCTGGCATTTGCAGAACCGCCCTCGTCGATCACCGTCAACATGTTCTGCTTGAATCGTGCTTGGAACCCAGGCGTGTGCGTCTCGCCCGGATTCCTATTGGTTCGACACAGTCTCCTCCGCCTCGGCGGAACGCTCGCCTTCGTGCCCTCCCAGGTCGATGGCGGTCACGGCATAGCTGTAGATGCGGCCGGGCTCGACGTGCGCATCGTGGAAGGCTGGGCCTGCAAGCGGCTGCGCGGGCGAGATGCGTTGCCAGTTCTCGCTTCCCTCCCGCCTGTATACGGCGTAACCAGACAGATCGGCCTCGGTATTCGGCTGCCAGCTCAGGTCGATGGCGGTCTCGGCACCGGCGCCAGTGGCCACGGCAGCCAGTCCGGTGGGCGCGTCGGGCGGAAAAACATCCTTAGCCTCGACACGGACGGGCTCGGAGAGCGGACCAGCAAGTTCCAGGGTCATATCCTCGTCGGTCCTGGCATCCCCCTTCTTTGTGGAGATGTTGACTCGCATGACTCGCTGGGCGCGGTACTCATAGGTTTGGCCGAAGCGAATCGCCTTGTCCAGCGCGCGGCCATGGGCGTTGGCGCCAACCAGCAGGTTCTGCTCCAGCGGCTCAGGCGGCGGGGCAAGCAGGCCTTGCTGCGCTGTGGGCTTCGCCTCCGGCGCGGGCGTCAGCAGCTTGCGATGCAGGCGAATCGACGCTTGCTGCAACACCGGCCCACCGGAAGCCCCTGGCGTCCAGCGCAGCACAATGCCGTCCTTGCGCACCTCCGCCGTCAGGTTTGCCACACCGGCGGGCGCCTCCCCGGCCAGCACCATGGCTGCATTCGAGAGCCCTGCCGAGCGGCCATTGCGGTTGGTCAGCTCCACAAAATAGGCGAGTTTGCGCGGCGCTCCAGCGGCCAGAGCCGGAGGAAGCGTCTCAGTAAAGGCTCCGCCGGCTCCGGGAGCGAACTCCAGGTCGCTGGCTACCAGTGCGCAAGCGCCGCCCTCTTTCTTGCGGCAAACGCGCACTGCAACATTGCCCTTCAACAGCAGCTTGTCGGTATTCTTTTTGGGCATGGTCCAGGCAAGCGAAATCTGCTCGCCGGCCCGGGCTGCGGAGAGGTCAGTGACTGGGGCCGGCAGCTTGAGCGAGGGCGGCATAGGCGCCCCCGGTGTGCCGCAGCCAGTCAGGACCAGCCCGATTGCCAGCGCCGCGGGCAGCGCCGTTTGTACCCATCTGTGTGCCGTTCTCATCGCCCTACCAGTTTACTGGAGAGCGCGCGGGGTGTGTACGCAGGAGAGCTATCGGCGCCGAGCATCTGTGCGATCGCAAGTCCTGCCTCAATGCGCCATCGGGCGCTGTGCTTGCTGACGGCGAAGCTTGCGAGCGCGATGAACCTGGTATGCCAGATGAATACCAACGAACATGCGCATGCCGCAGTGCCGGCAACGCACCGGGTATTGCAGAATGAGCAGCCGGGCAAAGTCCGTCACTCGCAGTTTCGATGTGCGAAATGTCGTCGCGGCACAATGGATGCATTTCAATGTCAGGCTCCAGCGTTAGGGAAAGAGACTGATGATCCGGCGGGGAAAAACGGGGGACAGATTCGGTGCCGGAATGCCATGCACGTTTGCAGTGACTCTAAGTTAGCACAAGGTGGGATTCAATTCGACTGGAAACCCGCCGAAGGGAGTGGGTCAGTTTGAAGGGTACGGGCATTACGGGCTGCGGTATTCTTTTCGTCCACCCTGACCGATCACTGGCCTTTCCGCAGCCTGTTTAGCCCCTGAGCGAAGCAGATCGCGCAGATTGGACCTTCGCGGATATGCGCCATGCAAAAATAACCTCGCGTCACTCAAGCTTTCTCCAGCCCCGCCGATGACTCCCTCGTAGCGTCTCCACACCAGACGTCCAAGGAGAACACATTGCACCCATTCCTGATTGCCCTCGCCTTTATCGTTGTAGTGGTTGCTCCCGCAATTGTTCTCGCCTTGTTCAGCCCCCGCATCGACGAAATCGAATAGCTCCTGCCCTCTTGAAGAAATTGCCCTTCGCCCTCCCAGCCATTAGACTGATGGTTTGAGAGGCCCGTCATGTTGGTTGTCATGAAAGCCCAGGCCACCCCGGAGCAAATCCAGGCGGTCTGCGAGCACATTGAACAGTTGGGTTTCCGCGCCCATCCGCTCCCCGGCGCACAGCGCACCGCCATCGGCATCACCGGCAACAAAGGCGAAGTAGACCGCGGCAACCTCGAATCGCTCTCCGGAGTTGCCGAGGTCATCCGCGTCTCCAAGGCCTACAAGCTGGCCAGCCGCGATGTCAAAGAAGAAGACACCGTCATCAGCTTCCCCGGCACCGACGCCGCCATTGGGGGCCGCAACCTCGCCATCGTCGCCGGTCCCTGCTCCATCGAAAGCCGCGACCAGGCCTTCGCCATCGCCGAGCAGGTCGCTTCCTCTGGCGCGCAGTTCTTCCGTGGCGGCGCGTTCAAGCCCCGCACCTCTCCTTATGCCTTTCAGGGTCTCGGCCTTGAAGCGCTCAAAATCATGGCTGAAATCCGCGACCGCTACGGCCTGCGTATCGTCACGGAAGCCATCGACAGCGAATCTCTCGCCATGGTCGCTGAATGGGCCGACGTCATCCAGATTGGCGCGCGCAATATGCAGAACTTCTCTCTGCTCAAGCGTGCTGGCCGCCTGCGCAAGCCGGTTCTGCTCAAGCGCGGCCTATCGGCTACCCTCGAAGAGTTCCTTATGGCTGCCGAGTACGTGATGAGCGAGGGCAACTATCAGGTTATCCTCTGCGAGCGCGGCATCCGCACCTTTACCGACCACAGCCGCAACACCCTCGACCTCAGCATCATTCCGGCTGTGCATCACCTCAGCCACCTGCCCATCCTCGTCGATCCCAGCCACGCCACCGGCAAGCGCGAAAGCGTACTCCCCATGGCCCGCGCAGCCGTCGCCTCAGGGGCGGATGGCATCCTCGTCGAGGTCCATCATCAACCTGACAAGGCGCTCTCCGACGGACCCCAGTCCATCTATCCCAGCCAGTTTGCAACCATGATGGACGAAATCCAGCAGATTGCGCCTGTGGTCGGCCGCAATCTACCCCGCGGCATCCACGCCACCGCCGTAGCCGGCTAGAACCCATGACCCTGCGGCACGCCATTTCCGTCGGATTGACCGTGCTTGCGCTCGGTCTCACCGCCTGCCGGTCCAACGACTTCCCCCAGTACGCGCCCGGCTACCGCGAATTCGCCTACGTGACCAACGGAGGAAGCGGCACGGTAACCGTCATTGACGTGGTGAATGTGCGCGTTGACCGCGAACTGCCCGTGGGCCGGAATCCCGTCGCCGTAGCCGCCAGCCCCACACGCAATGAAATTTACGTCCTCAACTCAGGCGTTGAGGGCGGGCAAGGCTCGGTCTCGGTGATCGACGCCGAAAACAACTCGGTCGCCGCCACCATTCCTGTTCGGCGTCAGCCGGTTTCCATCGATGTAGATTCCGCCGGCGAACGGGCTTACGTCGCCAACTCCGGCTCCAATACCATCTCCGTCCTCGACCTCAAAGCCCGCCGCGAAATTGCCGTCATAGGCGCCGGTGAGGTTCCTGTCTCCGCCCGCATCTCCCCCGACGGCAAGACTCTGGTAGTCGCCAACCGCGCCGGAAACAGCGTCAGCCTGATCGATCCCGCCACCGAGTCCATCCGCGCCGTCTTCGAGGGCTGTCCAGGCGCCAGCGATGCCGTCATCCTCCCCGATTCAACAAAGACCTTCGTTGCCTGTTCCGCCGGCCACCAGATCATGGCCATCGCTCTAGCCCACTCCAAAACCAATCCAGACCAGCCCGACCGCCTCGAATCCCTGATGGATGTAGGCCGAGCCCCGCTGCAACTCGCCCTCAAGCCAGACGGTGGTGAGCTCTTCGTCTCCAACTCTCTCAGCGATTCCATCTCTGAGGTTGTCACCTCGACAGACGATGTGGGTGGCGCTTACCTTATGGGCGACGACCCCGTCCGCGGAATCGTATCCGCAGACAACTCCATGCTCTATGTTGCCGACTTTCACTCCCAGTACGTCACGCCGTATGCCATCGACGACGGCAAGCGGCTACAATCCATTCACGTCGGTGACGGCCCTTCAGCTCTCGCATTCTCTGCCGTCGGCCACTTGCTCTTCGTCGTCGATGCCCGCTCGGCAGACATCGCCGTCGTCCGCACCCGCGTCCCTCAGTCCCTCTTCACCATGCTTCCCACCGGCCGCGCCCCCAACGCCATCGTCGTCAAAGTCTTCAAAGTGCCCTGAGCGCCATTTTGATTCTGCCGGAAAGGCGCCATTCAGCCCCCGACCGGTTGCGGTATCCCTTATCGCCTCACTCCGCCAGCGGCAAAAATCGCCGCATCTCCTCGTCGTACTGCTCGATCCGGCCCGAGAGAATGTCGTAGTACCAGCCGTGCACCGTGAGCCGTCCCTCCACCACCGCCCGCGCCACCGACGGCTGCGCCCGCAGGTTCAGCAGTTGCGCCACCACGTTGCCCCGAATCAGCGCGGCCAGCTCGGCGTGCTCCCCATCGGCCGGGTTCGGTGGCTGGCGATGACTGAAAGCAGCCTCCACATGGCTCAGCCAGCGCCGCGCCTTGGGCAAATTCTCCAACCCCTTCCGGTCCAGCGCCGCCTTCATCGCCCCGCAGTCTGAGTGTCCGCACAGAATTGCGCTTTTCACCTTCAACACTTCGACTGCGTACTCGATCGTTGCCGCCACCCCATCCACATCGTGGCCGGTAATCGGCACCACATTGCCCGCATTCCGCGTGATGAACAGATCACCCGGCCCGGTCCCCAGAATCAGATCCGGCACCACCCGCGAGTCCGAGCAGGTAATGAACAGCCATTCCGGCGCCTGCGTCTCCGCCAGCAGATGAAACTGATCCCGCCTGCCCGGAAACACCTCCTTCAAAAACCGTTTGTGCCCCGCGATCAACCTGTCCATGCCCCCCCCGTCGATTTGCTGTTCAAGCCGGTTTTGCTCCCTGCCTCTGCCCAGCCTACCGCACTGGGCTAGCCTCACACCGCAGTCCGTTTCAAATTTCCCGTGTGCGAAACTTGTCGCAAGGAGAAAACACTCGATGAAACACGTTGAGAGGCTCGTCGGCCCTGCAACTCTGCTCGCAATCTCGTGCCTGTCGCTCGCTGCCGCACACGCCCAGACCGTCGACACCATCGACCCCGCCCTCCGCACCCGCATCGACCGCATCGACCGCATCGCCGCTCAGGTTCTCGATCAGACCGGTGTTCCCTCCGCCTCGGTTGCTGTCGTCCAGCACGGCAAGCTGGTCTACACCCACGCCTACGGCAGCTCCCGTCTCGCCACCGCAACCACCCCCGCCGTGCCAGCCACGCCGGCGATGCGCTACTCCATCGGCTCCATCTCCAAGCAATTCACCACCGCCGCCATCCTGCTCCTTCAAGAGGACGGCAAGCTCTCCCTCGACGACGCTGTCGGCAAATACGTTCCCGGCCTTACCCGCGGCAACGAAGTCACCATCCGTCAAATCCTCTCCCACACCTCGGGCTACCAGGATTACTGGCCCGAAGATTACGTGATGACCCCCATGCTCGCCCCCGAGAGCGCTCAGCAGATCCTCGATACCTGGACCAAAAAGCCTCTCGACTTCGAGCCAGGAACCCAATGGCAGTACTCCAACACCAACTTCGTCGTCGCCGGACGCATCGTCGAACAAGTCACCGGCCAGCCCCTCATGGATTTCCTCACCAGCAGCATCTTCCGTCCCTTGGGCATGACTTCCGTCTGGAACTCCGACGAAGCCAAACTCACCCAGGCCGACGCCACAGCCTACTATCGCCACGCCCTCGGCCCCTTGCGCCTTGCCCCCAAGGAAGGCCGCGGCTGGATGTTTGCAGCAGGCGAGCTGGCCATGACCGCCCACGACCTCGCCCTGTGGGATGAGAGCCTGATCGCCCAAACCATCCTCAAGCCGGAGAGCTACAAGCAGATGTTCACCGAGGTCAAACTCAAGGATGGCAAAGGAACCCACTACGGCCTCGGCGTCGAGGTCATGGACCGCCAGGGCCACCGCTCCATCGAACACAGCGGCGAAGTCTCCGGCTTTGTCTCTGACAATGAGGTTCTCGTCGACGATGGCGTTGCGGTAGCCGTACTCACCAATCAGGATGCCGTCGGCGCCGCCGCGACGATTGCCCGGCTCGCCGCTCCCGCGCTTCTCGCCGTACCCGCCACAGCCGTCGAGACCCAGGCTCTGGCCATCTACCACGATCTGCAAGCCGGACGCATCGACCGCACCCTGCTCGCGCCCAACCTCAGCGACTACTTCACCGCCGAAGCCCTGGCCGACTTCCGCGACAGCCTGGCGCCGCTGGGCGAGCCGCTCACCTTCCGCCAGTCCAGCGAGCAACTCCGTGGCGGCATGACCTTCCGCGCCTTCGAGATCGTCTACCCCGGCAAGAAGCTCGAACTCACCACCTACACCTACCCCGACGGCAAGCTCGAACAGTACCTCATCGCCCCGGCCGAATAGCGCCGCCAATGAACCGCGGACGCAATCCCGGTCGGTCGCGAAATCCCGCCAACTTGCTAACTCGCTGGGTGCCCCACCCTCGCCACGCTTTTGTTTTTGTGGCTTCGGGGTCCCCAACGACAGGTCTTCGTCGTTGGGGTGATCTAGGGTGGGATACCGCAGATGCCCTTGGCGCGCAAGCGCCGGCTGCCCCACCGCAGGGGTCGCGATACACTTGAATTGACCATGTTTGAAAACCTCACAGACAAACTCCAGCGCGCCTTCAAGTCCCTCCGCGGCCAGGGCACCCTCACTGAAGAGAACATCGCCGAAGCCCTGCGCGAAATCCGCGTAGCCCTGCTCGAAGCCGACGTCAACCTCAACGTAGCCCAAGACCTCATCGAGCAGATCCGCGTCAAAGCCATCGGCACCGAGGTTCTCACCGCGCTCTCGCCCTCCGAGCAGGTCATCAAAATCGTGCGTGACGAGCTGATTGCCCTGCTCGGCAAAGACACGGCCCGCTTCAAGTTCGCTTCCCAGCCGCCCTCGGTCATTCTTATGGCCGGCCTGCAAGGCTCCGGCAAAACCACCACGAGCGGCAAGCTGGCCGCATGGCTCAAAAAGGGTGGCCACCGCCCCATGCTCGTCTCGGTGGACGTGTACCGCCCCGCCGCCCGCGAGCAGCTCAAAATCGTCGCCAAATCCATCGAGGCCAAACTCTACGAAGGCGACCAGAAGGGTGAGTCCGCCGGGCCCGACCTGGTCGTCCGCCTCGCCAAGGAAGCCCTTCGCGAAGCCAAAATCATGGGCTGCGACACCCTCATCGTCGATACCGCCGGCCGCCTGCACATCGACGAAGCGTTGATGGATGAAATGGCCCGGCTCAAAAAGCTCCTCAACCCCAGCGAGATTCTCTTCATTGCCGACGCCATGACCGGCCAGGACGCCGTCAACTCCGCGCAGGATTTTCACTCCCGTCTGGGCCTCACCGGCGTCATCCTCACCAAGATGGACGGCGACGCCCGCGGGGGCGCGGCGCTCTCCATCCGCCACGTCACCGGCCAGCCCATCAAGTTCCTCGGCGTGGGCGAAAAGCCGGACGCCTTCGAGCCCTTTCATCCCGACCGCATCGTCGGCCGCATCCTCGGCATGGGCGACATGATGTCCCTCATCGAGAAGGCCGAATCCACCCTCGACCGCAAAAAATCCGAGGAGTTCGCCAAGAAGGCCCTGCTCGGCGACGGCTTCACCCTCGAAGACTTCCGCGATCAGTTGCGCCAGATCAAGAAGCTCGGCTCTATGGAGAGCATTTTGAAGATGCTGCCCTCCGTCGGCCCCTTCGCCGGCCTCCAGCAAGCCTCAAAGAGCGTCGATGAAAAGCAGTTTGTCCGACTGGAAGCCATCATCAACTCCATGACCCCGCTTGAACGCCGCAACCACGAAATCATCAGCGGATCGCGCCGCAAGCGCATCGCCAAGGGCAGCGGCACAGAAGTGCAAGACGTAAACAATCTCCTCCGCCAATACGCCCAGATGTCCAAAATGTTCAAGCAAATGGGCAAAGGCGGCCTTGGCGCCAAAATGATGCGCGGCGGCCTAGGTGCAATGGGCATGGGCGGGAAACAACGGTTTGGACGGTGATGCATGAAAGAGCACGCATTACGGATCGCTATTTCGTTATTGGCTGGCGCGCTCTTGATTGCACACTTGATTTGGCCCAGTCTTAAGATCGACGCGATTACGTTGACACTTTTTGGATTGGCAATTATCCCTTGGCTAGGAAATATTTTCAAATCGCTCGAAATGCCGGGAGGATGGAAATTCGAATTCAAGGATTTTGCTAATGCGGCGAACGTTGCCGAAGCATCCGGACTTCTGGCACCTCAAAAAATCGCTATTACAGAGCAAACTCGATCTGACGTAACATACCGGGACCTACTTGACACCTATCCGAGACTCGCAGTGATTGGCTTACGTATTGATATCGAAATACGCCTGAGGGAACTTGCGGATCGAAACTCAATAACGGATCAAAAGGCGAGTGCAACCACACTCACGCGCCAACTGGTTAAGCTGGGAGTTCTCACAGGCCCGGAAAGTGTGGCACTTCTAGGTATTCTGGCGAGTCTTAATTCGGTTGTTCATGGCGCAGAAATCACCAGAGCAAATGCTGAGCAGGTGCTGGAGGTTGGCAAGCGTCTAATGGGTTTTCTTGATGAACGTTTGCAGTTATCTTCAACTCAGGCAAGGTGAAATGGCATGACCGCCCTTCAGGACCAACTCGACGAGATCACGGCCAACACCCGCCAGTTGGTGCAGGCCAGCCGCCTTGCCGTCGGAGAAAGAGCAGTGGCCGAGCTGTTTGCATCTGGGATCGAGGAGAAAATCCTACCCGTCGGCGCGCTGGCCCCCGAGTTTGCCCTCAAAGACGCCAATGGCCGCCTGGTCCGCAGTGCGGACCTGCTCGCCCTCGGCCCGCTGGTTATCAAGTTCTTTCGCGGCCGCTGGTGTTCTTACTGTGTCACCGAGCTCGAAGCCTGGCGCGACCTTTACGGTACGCTTCGCGAGCGCGAAGGGCTTCTGGTTGCCATTGGCCCACAGACAGAGCGTCAGAGCGACTTCATGGCCGGCCAGCACGGCCTTCCTTTTCCCGTGCTCAGCGACCCCGGCTGCGCGCTGGCCGAACAGTTCGGCCTCGTCTACACCGTCCCCGAGTACATGCGCGACTACTACCTCTCCATCCTGGTCAACATCCCCTTCGTCAACGGAGAGCCAAGCTGGCGTCTTCCGCTCCCTGCCACGTACGTCATAAGTCGCGAAGGGCGAGTAGCCTTTGCCGAGGCCCACGCCGACTTCCGCGTCCGACCCGAGCCGGAAGAAGCTTTGGCTGCGGCGTTCGCTCACCACGCGCGCTAAACCGAGCGGAGTCTATTGCGCATGGGGACTTGCCTGCGGCGGTTCCGTTTCCAGTCTGAGAAATCCCAGTTGATATCCTGCGCGGGTGGGATACTTGAGCGAGGCCAGATCCTTCGGCAGCTTCTTCGGAGCCAGCACCCTCCAAGCCTCCGGCGCCTGCCGTGGATCGAAGCCCGCATCCGCCATCAGCGTCAGCGCAATGCGTCCGGCCTGCTCCCTCATTCGCTTTTCAATCTCGTGATTGGCAACCAGCCCACCGACAGATGCGCCAGCGTCAACGCCCGGCACAAAGCTCCCGACAACAACACCCGTAAGCTCTGCTCCGTCAAACCCCAGGATCTCCGCACGCAGCCTTGCCGACTGCGCCTCGATGCTATAGGCCACTCCATTCGCCATAATCGCGGCAAGCTGATCCTCGTTGGCTAGCCGCTCAACGACCTGCCTGGGAACCAGAATGAGCCCTTCTACGCATTCAAGATCCTCCCTGAACACGGGATCATCCACAACGTAGATGCGGAAATGGATCTTTGACGGTGAATCGTCAGGCAACTGCTTCTGGTATTCAGGTATGACCTTCATGCCCACGCGGCGCACCCGTTCCTGCATTGCCTGGTCCATTACCACCTTGTGCCAGCCGCACCAGCCGCCTGCGTCGCTAAGCCGAACCTTTGTGTGAACGCTGATGAGCTTGCCGCGTGAATCGATCAGGCTTGGTTGGGTCGGCAGCGGGTCCGGCTCGGGCGGCGCGACCTTCGATTGCCGGGCCTTCATGAATGTGACGTGAGTGGCCAGAAGCACGCCTCCCGGGCCGCGCCTGCCCTCGTAGCGGAGCCATGTGTTGGTGCCCACATCGGCCAATGTCTTGGGGCCAGAAGCGAATTTGGTGACGGTCGTGGAAGCGATGCGGATGCGGTAGCCATCAGCTTGAAATATCGGCTCGGGTCCCGCCTCGATGACCCGATCGATCACGCCGAAGCCTTCGATCTGCTTGTTCCAGTCGCCGGCAATCAGCACTTCGTTTGCGTTGATGCCCTTATCTGTGACATCTCCGACGATCTGGACATAAGTGCCCGGCACCAGCGCGCCGTGGACCGCTCCCAAATTGATCGCGGCTTTGCCGCCGATGATTCCATAGCGTACTGTAGGAGACGTCCAAACCCGCGTGCCGTTCACGTCGAAGTCGTTGGGACCGCGCACGGCGGTGATATACCCCTCGACAGCCGGCTCGCCCTTATCCTGCCCCGATGCGGAAAGGCATCCGAACCAGCAGACAGAAAGAAAGAGGAGTCCGAAGAGAACTTGAATCTTGCGCGTCACATGCAAACTCCTGACTTTGGATCGGAGCAAGTATAGTCCAGAACGCATCTCGGTGCATGTAGCCGCTATTTTCGCGCATACTGCAGATTCAATATCCCGAGTTGATAGCAGCCGGTATCCGGATATGGGATCGACGCAGGATTTGCGGGAAGCTTCTTGGGATCGAGAAGGCGCCAAGCCTCGGGTGCCTGCCAGGGATCGTAGCCGGCATCGCGCATGAGGGCAAGAGCGATGCGCAGACGCTCCTCTTGGAGAGCGGCAGCACGATCGCCACCCGCGAGCGACGGCGAGGCGAAGGCTACGATGCCCGCTGGAGGAAAGAACATCTCGGCAATGGCGATGCCGAGTTCCTTGCGCATTGCCACAACCGTGCGCGCGGCCTGCCTCTGCAAATTGCATGCAACTCCGTCGGCAACGATGGCAGCCAGTTGATCGTCGCTGGTGAGCCGCTCGATCGTCTGCGTGGACACGAGGATTGCGCCGTCAAGCAAGCAGTCCGCACCATGCAACTTGTTGTTGTCGACAGCGAAGAAGCGGAAATGAATTTTGGATGGGTCGTCGTCCGCCATGTCGCGCTGGTAGACAGGAACGAGGGCCATACCGATGCGATGCACACGTTGTTGCAGCGGCTGATCGGCGGGAAGCGTGTGCCAGCGGCCAAGACCGATCTTAAGCTGCTCGTCCTGCTGAAGGGCTGCGCCGTCGGATTGGGCAGCGGGAGTACCCATCCCCTCGCTAGTCATGGCATCGTCTTTGCTGTCGGCAGGGCGGGTTTTGACCGTGGCGATCTCGATATTTTTGACGGCCCTGAACTTCGTGGGTTTTGCGGGCATGAACTGCGCCCTTTTGGCTTCTAGGATTCCGTCTTTGTCTCGCTTGCCGCTGAAATGGAGCCAGGCGTTCGCGGAGACCTCGGCGAGGGAATTGAGGCCGCCCAGGAAGGCGAGCTTGGTGGACGGCGCGATGCGGATAAGATAACCATCCGCCTCAAAGAGCGCCATAGGGGCGGGAGAGAGGACCCTCGTGATGACACAAGTACCGGAGAGCGATTGGTTCCAGTCGTCGCGGATCAGGACAGTTGTGGCTTTGATGGTGCTGAACGGGTTGACCGCTGTGCCAGCCACCTGGACATAGACGCCGACCCGCAAAGATTCCCGTAGAGGGCTTGCGACGGAGGTGGAATCCGAGCTCATCAGGCCGAAGGACGTGCTGGAAGCGACCTCGAACCGGCGGCCAGTGACCTCATAGCCCCTGGGCGGGTGGATAGCGCTAATGTAGCCCTCGATCGGATAAGTGGTCTGAGCCAGGAGGGGAACGGCGAGAACCGAAAGGGCGAGAACGGCGAGGGGTCGGAAGGATGAACAGGTAACGAACACAGAAGACTCCCTGAAATTGATCGCGGCTATAGCAATTTCGGAATTGCTGTAGACCGAAACCTCACAATCGAGTGGTTTTTTCTCAAGAAAAAGCCACGTTTCAATGCACTCAAAAGGACTACGTTCATTCCGAAATTGCTCTGGTATAGCGGACGACAATGCGCAGGGGATGTGACGCGTTAGGAGATTTGAAAGAAGGGAGCGAAAAGGCGCTCGGCGTCTTGGCGCTTGACGCCGCGGAGCAGGAAGACCTTGCTTCGATGGAGTTCTCCTGAGAGGAGTTCGACGCGACTGCGGGGGAGGCCGAAAAATTCAGCGAGGAAATCGATGAGTGCGGCGTTGGCCCTGCCCTCGATTGGCGGCGCATGAACCGCGATTTTGAGTTGCGCCGCCGCGCCTTCGCCATAAACGCCCGTGATCGCCGTCTTCTTCGCACCCGGCTGCGCGCGCACCGCCAGCGTCACTCCATCTGCCACGGCGCGGAGCATTACTCCGGCCCCGTCCACGGCTGCCGCTTGCCAAACAGCGCCGTCCCCACGCGAATGCGGGTTGCGCCTTCTTCGATGGCCAGCGCGAAATCCCCGCTCATCCCCATCGAAAGCACATCAAACCCCAACCTGGAATTCGCCGCAGCCCAGCGGTCGCGCCAACTGCGCAGGCTGCGGAAGCACGTCCGCGTCACATCCTCGGCCACGCCCCAGGGCGCAATCGTCATCAGCCCCCGCGCCTCCAGATGCTCCAAATCCGGCAGCCGCTCCAGCAGCTCAGTCGCCTCATCTGACTCCGGCTCCAAACCCGCCTTGGTCTCCTCGGGACTCAGTTTTACTTCAATCAGGACCGGCAGCCGCTTGCCTAGCTTACCCGCAGCCTCGTTCAGCCGCTCGGCCAGCCGCAGCGAATCCAATGAGTCAATCGCATCGAACAATTCCACGGCGCGCAGCGCTTTGTTCGATTGCAAATGCCCAATCAAATGCACCCGGATCGGCGCAGCCGCAGCGCCCGCAGCCCCAGCACTCCGCAGCGCATCCAGATCAGCCGCTTTGGCCGCAAACTCCTGCACGCGGCTCTCGCCAAATAGAGTCAGTCCCAGCGCCGCGGCCTCAGCTACCGTAGCCGCCGGATACGTCTTCGAAACGGCCATCAGCTCGACCTCGCCGCGCTGCCGTCCAGCTTTTCGGCACGCCAGTGCAATCGCCGCTTCCAACCGTTCGAGATTCTCCTTGAGCGCTGTCATTGCACTCCCGCTGAAACCCGGTCCAACCAGCCCGCATCCAACACCACCATGTGGACAGTGATCCTGCTCATCTTCTCCAACATCTTCATGACCTTTGCCTGGTATGGCCACCTGAAATACCGTCAGGATGCTTTGTGGAAGGTCATCTTGGTTAGCTGGGGCATCGCCTTTTTTGAATACATGCTGCAAGTGCCAGCCAACCGCATCGGCGCCGCACGATTCTCGCCTGTCCAGCTCAAAGTGATCCAGGAGATCATTACGCTGGCCGTCTTTGCCGTCTTCACGCTCTTCTACTTCGGCGAGCATCTGCACTGGAACCATGCCGCCGCCGGCGTCTGCCTGGTCGCGGCAGCCTTCTTCGTCTTTCACTCCTGGTAACTGCCGCGCAGAACCAGCTCAGTGCCCCAGCGCCTCAAGGAACTTCTCCGCCTCCAGCGCCGCCATGCACCCCGATCCGGCGGCCGTAACCGCCTGCCGGTACCGCCTGTCCTGCACGTCTCCGCACGCAAACACCCCCGGCACCACAACCCCGTTGCGCGTCGTCAGCACATTGCCCGTAGTCTTGATGTAGCCGGCCTCGTCCAGATCCATCTGCCCGGTAAACATCTTCGCGTTCGGCTCGTGCCCAATGCCCAGAAACAGCCCGCTGATAGCAAGATCGCTCAACTCGTCAGTCTTCACATTCTTTAGCCGCAGTCCCTTCACCTCGCGCTCTTCCACGCCCAGCACCTCTTCCACCGCCGTGTTGGTCCGCAGTTCGATATTTGGATGAGCAATGGCCCGCTCCAGCATGATCTTCGAGGCCCTGAAGCCCTCGCGCCGATGCAGCAGTGTCACCTTCGATGCAAAGCGAGTCAGAAACAGCGCCTCTTCCATGGCCGAGTCGCCCCCGCCCACCACCGCAATCTCCTTGCCGCGGAAGAAAAACCCGTCGCACGTAGCGCAGCTTGAAACCCCGTGCCCAATCAGCGCCTGTTCGCTCGGCAATCCCAGCCACCGCGCGCTGGCGCCCGAGGCCACAATCAGCGTCCGCGTGAGGATTTCCCCCGCCGTCGTATCCAGCCGAATGGGCCGCGCACTCAAGTCGGCGGCATTCAAATGCGCCACCTGGAAGGTCGTCCCAAATCGTCCCGCCTGCTTCTTCATGTTGTCAATCAGTTCCGGCCCCTGGATGCCCTCCGGCCAGCCGGGAAAGTTTTCCACCAGCGTGGTCATCGAGAGCTGTCCACCAGGCTCGTGGCCTTCAAGAAGCAAGGGCTTGAGTCCAGCGCGTGCGGTATAAATGGCCGCCGTAAGCCCGGCGCAGCCCGAGCCCAGAATCACAGTATCGCGAATTTCAGTCATAAAAGGTTACCTGTGTCGATTTTAGACGCTTCCAGCAGCGCGCCACAGAGCATGGGCGAGGCTGCGTTTATTAAGATGATCTTCATGGCCAATCTGACTCTTATCTACGGACTGCGGCTCCTCCCCGAAGGAGAAGTCACCGAGATCCACGACGCCACCCTCAAACTGGCCACCGGCCACGAGGCCCATGTCACCATGCACCTCATCGAAGGCTCCCGGCAAGAAATTGAAACGCAACTTAAGCGCTCGCTCGACGCCTTCTTCGACTTCTACCCGGAAATCTGACCCCGCAGTTTTGCTTGCCTCAGGCACACCCAAACTGTGCCTATCCCTCTATCTGTATAGATTCGAGGCAACGCTGCGTCCTCCCGTGACGACGATCACAAGCCTTTGTGCTGCCGGAAACATTTCCATCGCTGACCATTGCCGCATTTCTAATGAGTTATACGCATCCTATGTAACATCCTGATTGATATAAGTCGCATTTCTCTACACTTACACCCTCCAGCACATAGCTTGATAACTCTCTCATGAGAGATTCGCCCTATTCCTTGCTTTTCCCTCACTATTCTTGACACTTCCATCTCCCCGCGCGTGCCGATTACTTCCCCAGATTCGTCAGCTTGGAGCTCCCGTGTTCTGTCGTTCATTCGTACCCCTGCGCCGTGTCACTCTCTTCTTGCCCGTTTGGCTTCTGCTCTTTGCGCCCTCCGCTTCAGCCGGCGGACCCAAATACGTGGCGGGAACCAGCTTCTTCAATCCCGGCGTCCTCGGTCAGCCCATCCACTGGGCTGGCGGCCAGGTCAACTACTACGTCGATCAGGGCCCGCTCAATAGCTCGATCTCAAACCAGCAGGCCACGGCCATGGTCGATGCGGCTGCGACACTCTGGAGCGCCGTCCCCACCGCCGGAGTCACGCTCACAGACAAGGGCCAACTCAACGAAGATGTCAGCGGAGCCAACATCGTGGTGAGCGGCACAAACTTCACGGTGGCCACCGAACAGATCGGCCAGCTGGGACAAATCACCCAGCCCGCCGACGTCACGCCCTCGGCCACCAGCTATCCGGTCGGCGTCATCTTCGACCAGGACGGCTCGGTCATTGACGCTCTCTTCGGCACAGGCGCCAGCTCGCCCACCAGTTGCCAGAAAAACGGCGTTTGGGTCTGGATGGACAACATCAATCCCGACGCCACCATCGCCCACGGCATCATCCTACTCAATGGCCTCTGCGCCACCAACTCCAATCTGTTTGCCATGATGACCTACCAGATTGAGCGCGCCTTCGGCCAAATCCTCAACCTCGATTCCTCCCAGGTCAATCCCACTGCCCTTGTGGATGAAATCCCAGGCGGCACCGACGGCTGGCCGATCATGGACGCTCTCAGCGGCGTTTGCGGCCCAACAGGCGGCAATTGCATTCCCGACCCCACGATCCTCCACTACGACGACATCGCCGCCCTCAACCGCCTCTATCCCATCACCGCCCAGAACCTGGCCAGTTTCCCCGGCAAGCAGCTCACTGCGGCCAACACCGTCTCCATTCAGGGCACGGTCACCTTCCGCACCGGCTATGGTATGCAAGGCGTCAACGTTGTCGCTCGCCCCCTCGACGCCAACGGCAATCCCCTCTACCAGTACGCGGTCACCTTCGTCTCCGGCGGGTACTTCAACGGCAACCACGGCAATCCTGTCACCGGCTGGAGTGATGCGAACGGAAATCTGCTGACCATGTGGGGATCGAACGATCCAGCCATGCAGGGATACTTCGACCTGAGCGGAATCCCGCTACCCCCCGGCGTGACCACGGCCAACTATCAGGTCACCTTTGAGGCCATCAATCCCGTCTACATCCTCGCCGATTCCGTCGGCCCCTATATCGACGGCCAAGCGACCCCCTCCGGCACCTTGCAGGCCATCTCGGTACCCGGTATGTCGGCTGGCAGCTCGCAAATCCTCGCCATCAACGTTTCCGACTCGGCGGTAGGCGGCTACCAGGATGCCATCGGCACCCAGGCCGAGCCGCGCCCACTGCCCTCCAGCGGCCTTTGGTGCGGGCGCTTGGGGCAGGTGGGTCAGAGCGACTGGTTCAGCTTCCCGGTTCGCGGCAACCGCACTTTTACCGTGGTCACGCAAGCGCTGGATGAGACCGGCGCACCCACTGAAAGCAAGGCCATGCCGGCCATCGGCGTCTGGGACGCCTTCGATCCCGTCGGCGCAACCGCCATCGGCGCAGGCCCCGGATTGAACGGCCTTGCCGCGGGCGAGACCTGGCTGCGCGTCAGTTCCATCGCCGACGACATGGTCCGCATCGGCATCGCCGACCAACGCGGCGACGGCCGTCCCGACTATGCCTACAACGGCTGGGTGCTCTACGCCGATACAGTCCAGCCGCAGCGCCTGCCCGCCTCCGGTGGACCCATCGTCATTCACGGCATGGGCTTTCGTCTGGCAGACACAGTCCTCGTGGGCGGCCAGCCGGCCGTGGTTACCAGCATCTCCCCCAACGAAATCACAGCCATTGCGCCCCCCGCCGGCCCCGGCGTGACCGGCTCTGTCGATGTGGAAGTAGACGACCTGCCTCTCTTCTACGCGGCAGCCATCGTCTCCGGCGGCGTCAGTTACGACTCCGGCACAGGCGACGCGCTCACCCTTGTCACCGCGCCCAGTAACACCGTGCCCATCGGCATGCCCATCCCCTTCACCGTCACCGCATTGGGATCTGATCTGACCCCAGCTGGCGGCGTCACCATCGTTTACACCGTTACCGGTGGAACCGCCACCCTCGCTTGCGGCCAGCCCGTCTGCGCCGTCACCGCAACGGGAGACGGCCGCGCCACCATCAACGTCACCGCTGCCGATACCACCTGGTCCATCGTCACCGCATCGCTTCTCAACGGCTCCAGCCTCCGAGCGCAGTTTGCCGGTGGCACGCCGCCCCTCCTCGCGTCACTCACGCCCCAGCTCTCCCTCGCCGCCGGCGCAACCTTTAGCTGGACCGTCCAGGCGCTGGTCCTCAAAAGCGGTCTGCCCCTGACCGGCCAGTCAGTGGCATGGCAAATGCCCGGCAGCGGCATCGTCTCCCTGGGCAGTCAAGCCGCTATCACCAATCAAAGCGGCATCGCCGCCGAGATTCTCATCGTCGGCCCGCTCACTGAGGGCCAGCAGGTTTCCGCCACCGCCTGCCTCAACGGCACCAACCAGTGCATCGCCTTCAACGCCTTCGGCGCACGCCCGGAACTCGCATTTCTTCAACCCGTCTCGGGAACCGCCCAGAGCCTCTCGCTGCAATCCACCCCCAGCCAGATCACCCTGCGCCTTCTCGACACCGACGGCAACCCCATGGCCGGTGGCTCGGTAGCCCTCTATCAGGCCCTCTACGCCTGGAGCCCGCCCTGCCCCGCGCACGGCGTCTGCGCCCAGGGCGAACTGCTAGCCACCCAATCCGCCACCGCAACCTCCGCAATCGACGGCACCGTCGCCTTCACCCCCGCATCCCTCCCCGGCGTAGCCACCAACCTCCTCGGCCTGGCAGCCGCAGGCGACACCGCAACCGTCAACGTCGCCGTCGAGCAGCATCCGTAAACAGCGCGCAGTCGGGCGTCCTATGCGGCCTGCGCAGCCAAAACCGTAGGTTTCTCCATAGGTCCCGCTAACTTGCTAACTCGCTACATCCGCGCAGCGGGGCTAACTCGCTGCTTTCGTTCAGAAACCAGCGGTGCCGGTTCTCCATCGACAACGACAGCAGTTGGGTGCCCCAGAGCATCAAAATCGAGAACCCGCCTATCTTCCCACCTCTCTCCGGGAGGCAACATTGCCCGTTCATCCTTCGCTGTAACGCGCCGATGCGCGTCAAGATGCTCAGGATGACGGCCCGAATGAGTGCGGCGGATACTCACCGCGGGTGGCAACGGCCGGTCGTAGAAGCGGAAGATGCGACTGCGGCGCAGATGCCATCAAGGGGTAAACATGCGGGGCTGGCCGGTGGCTTCCAGGACGCTCATCCATAGATCGCCGTGGGGATCGACGGTGTTGCGCTGGCGGATGGCCAAGGCCATGGGAACATGGACGAATCGGCCGCGCCATCTGCCGATGACCGTTTCAGTGCGGCCGGACATGGCCGCATGGACCGCGCTATGGGCGAGGCGCACACAGTAGACACTGTCATAGGGGTTGGCCGGCACGCTGCGGATGGCATAGCTGGGGTCGATGTACTTGAGGTTGAGCTCCGCGCCGATGGACTTGAAGTGGCTGACGATGCGGTCGCGCAGCCAGGGACCAACGTCGGTGAGCCGGGCGTTGCCGGAGGCATCGGTCATTCCTGGCGAAGAGGGCGCGCCGCCCGTGTCCATGAGGCCCTGGCCCGCACCCTCCGCAACGACGATGACGGCATGGCCGCGCCTTTCAAGCCGCTTGCGCAGGACAGCGAGAAGGCCGGAGTCGCCCTCCAACTGAAACGGGACCTCGGGGATGAGGACGAAGTTCACGTCGCTCATGGCCAGCGAAGCGTAACAGGCGATGAAGCCGGAGTGGCGGCCCATGAGTTTGACCAGCCCCACGCCGTTGGGCGCGCCGGTGGACTCAACATGCGCTGCGCGGATGGACTTGGTGGCCTCAGAGAACGCGGTTTGAAAGCCGAAGCTCTGATCGATGTACATGATGTCGTTGTCGATGGTCTTGGGAACGCCGACGACGGCGATCTTGTCTCCGCGCGCCGCGATTTCTTTGACGATCCGCATGGCTCCGCGGATGGTGCCGTCGCCGCCGATGACGAAGAGCAGATTGATGCCCATGCGCTCAAGGCAATCGACCACGGCAGCGGGGTCCTGCTCGCCGCGGGACGAGCCGAGGATGGTGCCGCCGTGCTCGTTGATGTCACTGACGACCTGAGGCGTGAGGTCGATGACCGAGCGGCGAAACTGCGGCACAAAGCCCTGGAAGCCGTTGCAAAAACCGTAGACGCGCTGCACGCCGTATTGAATGAGCAGTTCCAGCGTAAGCCCGCGAATGACATCATTGAGCCCAGGGCAGAGGCCGCCACAGGTGGCGATGGCGGCGCGTGTCTTGGAAGGATCGAAGTAGATTTTGCGGCGCGGGCCGGCGGGTTCAAAGCCGGGCAGCTCGGCGGCGGGGCGGGCGCGAGCCACGGCGGCCGAGAGCGTGTCGTCAAACAGGACGCGATCTGCCTCCTCAACATAGTGCTCGGACTGTTCACGCTGGTCGAGCATCTCTCCAAGGGGAGAGTCGATGCGCGGAAGCCCTAGCGTATTGACGGCGAGATCCTGGCACTCGATCATTGGAAGCCCTCAAAAAAGGAAATAGCCCGGCGGTTCTGAGAGGGTAGCACGAATGTTATGTGGAAACGGATCAGGAATCGATGGATTTCCGCCTGCCACCTGCGGTGGGGCAGACGGCGCTTACGCGCCAGGGCATTTGCGGACGGTATGGCAGCCTGCCCGGTCTGCCTTCGGGCCGGATTCAGTTCTCGCGATGGATTCCGCTTGGCAGGATGCGGGCTATTTCCGGCTGGCCGTTGTAGACGTAAATCCAGCAGGGGAGTGCGCCGCCGGTGGCGAGTGACACGGAGCATTGCACTCGGAGGAAGAGACTTTGGTCCGGCGCATCGGGAATGAAACCTTCATACTCATCGAGCTGGCGCAGGATGTCCGGGGCGTCGGGTAACTGGAAGACGGTGCCGGAGATTTGCTGCGGCGAGGATGGATCGAGTATGGCTCCGGGATAGTCGCCGAGATCGTAGAGCAGGCCCCGGACAAAGCCCTCTGCCACGGGCTGTAGCTTCGCGACCGCCGGCGCGATTTCTGCCGGGGCGCGGCCTGGATGCAGGGTGCCGTAGGTGAAGAGATAGGCGGGCATGGGCGAATGCTATCACCTGGGTTGGGATCAACTGGCTTTAGCGGACAGAATGGCGTTGCACCAACACTTCACCAGAGAGGAGGCGAACGACGGGGAACCCGGCAGGCGGCGGATCAGGGTTATATAGGATTTCCTTTAAGAACCGAATTGATTTCGAAGCTTTTAGTCCGTTGTAGGCTTCACCTGACGCGAAAGGAGCGAGCGAAGTTCTGTGATTTTCTCTTCGGTGCATACGCGCTTAGGAATAGCAATGAACTTTGCCGGAGCCAGATAGAGCAAGAAGACACTCTTATCTTCTCGAAAGTAATGTATCGCCTTCCATTCCATTTCGCCCTTCGAATACTGTCCTTCAACGCTGATACGGCCCTCGTCAAAGATGAGTTGACAGCCGTCGTTTCCACTCCTTGTCCGCTTGTAGCATCTTCGCAACCAGAAATGAAGGTAGATGGGGTAGAACACCAGGATGATTCCGCAGATAAGCATCGTCGAAATCGATTCCATTGATGCCTTGTCAAAGATAAACAAAGAACTGAGGGCAAGAAAGACAAGGCCGATGGCCGGATAGATATAGCGGGTCAAAACCCGAACAAGACGCGACCAAAAGCTGCGCTTTGCGTGCAGGCGCTGGGCTGCAAGGTAGTCGTCGAGACTCAGTTGAAATTGTATTTGCATTGTCGTGGTACCCCATTATATGCAACTTGAACGATCAGTTCCTGCACTAGACCATTAAACTTCCGGCTGGCTCTAGTGGAAATGCCGTCCGATGGTTTCGGCGGCTTTTCTTGGGACTACAGCGGCGAGGGATACGGCGGTGGCTTGCTAGATGTCGCGGAGGCAGTCGAAGGGAGTGAGCAGGCGCTGGCGATGATCGCAGAGAGAAGAGCGGCGGCTCTTGTCACTCTTGTTAGAAAGATGGCGAGACGATCAGTTGCCGCGATATGTGGCAGTCCATCCCGAATCTTGACCTGCGTTTACCCGCATCCCTATTTTTCTGCGGGCTTCGGGACCAATTCCGCATCGTGGCTTTTGTTCCACTCGGCACGTTCCTTCGCCTGCTCGTTCTGCACAAAGTGGATTGCCTGGATAAACGTATGCATCACATCGTCCAGTGTCCGGCCTGGCGCCAAGGCACAGCTGCTAAATAGGTCAGTATCGGGGTTGGTTTCAATTTGCGGCGCGACACATGTCAACAGCAATCCATTCACGTCGTTCACCTTGAACGTGTGATCCCCGGCGGTAGGATGAGAGCCGGGTTCGGGAGCCGGAGTAGCCGCGAAGGGCTTTGTCAGTGTTGCTGGTCCGGAACTAATCTTGGCGCTTCCAGAGGTGGAGGCCAGGGGAGTGGCCGTTGACTGTGCGGCAGCGATGGTGATGGAGACAGCGATCGCCACGAGTGCTGCGTGTTTTCTCATAGTCACCTTTCACGTTCCAGGGCCAGGATGGTCGTGCTAAGGGAACTATCGACACTCTGAGCAATATTATACACTACTGAGCTCGCCGGGGGTCGTGAGGGCAGGCGCGTGAACCACGCCGGAATCCGCCGGGACTTGATCGCGGACTGAGTTTTTTCGACAAGTAGCTGGAATTGCCCTGACCGGAATGCCTTTAACCTGCGGATTCAAGATGTCGCTTGCGGGCAAGGGGAATTGGTCAAGGCGCGGGTTGGGTTTGGTGAAAATGGCGCCAGATGGTCTCTGCGGTTTTTCTTGGGACTACGGCGGCTAAGGATTCGGCGGTGGCTTGCTGGATATCGCGGAGGCTGCCGAAGTGAGTGAGCAGGCGCTGGCGGGTTTGCGGGCCTACGCCGGGGATGGCGAGTAACTCGGAGTCGCGGTCGCGCATGGCGCGGCGCTGGCGATGATAGCCGACGGCGAAGCGGTGGCTCTCATCGCGGATGAGCTGCACCAAGTGCAAGACAGGTGAGCGGCGATCGAGGACGATGGGCTCCTGCTCATTGCCGTAGAGGTAGATGACTTCTTCGCGTTTGGCGATGGAGGCCAGCGGTTGCGACGTGATGCCGAGCGATTCGAGCGCTTCGGCGGCGGCGTGGAGCTGGCCAAGGCCGCCGTCGATGAGAATGAGGCTGGGGAGGGTTTTCGGCTCCTTCGAGGGCTTGCTCTCCGGGGCTAAAGCCCCATCGTCAAGTAGGGCGTTTTCGGCACGACTGAAGTCGTGCCCTTTCAAAACATCGATTTCGTGGCTCTCACCCAGTAAGCGCTTGTAGCGGCGATGGACGACCTCGCGCATGGAGGCGAAGTCGTCTACGCCGAGGACGGTCATGACTTTGAATTTGCGGTAGGCCTGCTTGTTCATCTTGCCGTCTTCCCAGACGACCAGGGAGGCTACGGTTTCAGCGCCTTGGATGTGGGAGATGTCAAAGCACTCGATGCGACGGGGCAGCTCGGGGAGCATGAGGGCTTCGGCGAGCGCTTCCTGGATGGCCTTGCGGCTGGGCTCTAGGACGCGGAAACGCTGCGTATAGGACTGCTTGGCGTTTTGGCCGGCAAGGTCAACGAGAGAGCGTTTTTCGCCGCGCTGAGGGACTGCGATTTCAATGCGGTGGCCGGTGCGCTGGGTGAGCAGGGCGGCCAGGGTTTCGCGGTCGTCGAAGTCCACGGGGACGAGGATGGAGCGGGGAACATAGTGCTGGTCAATGTAGAGCTGCTTGAGGAGTGCGGAGAAAACGGGGCCGGCGTGAAAGAGAGCATCGGGTGGTGTCGAATCCCAGGTCTCAGAAGCGAGACCTGGGGCACCCAATTCTTCGACTGGTTCGAGCAGTTCCGGCAAGTCTTCCCAGAAAAACTCGCGGCGGTCGACGATTTTGCCGGCGCGCACGTGGAAGAGGTTGACGGCCAGGCTGCCGGCCTCGAAGTGATAGCCGAAGACGTCGGCGTCGTCGCCCTGCTCGGCAGTGGCGATGCGCTGTTTTTCCTGGAGCTGGTGGATGGTGGAGATCTGGTCGCGAAGGCGGGCGGCGGCCTCAAACTGCTCGGCCTCAGCGGCGACCGTCATGCGAGCCGTCAGCGTGCGCTCGAGTTCGGCGGCGCGGCCCTCAAGGAAGAGTTGCGCGTCTTTGACAGCGTCGGCGTAGAGCGCGGGGGTGGTGAGGCTCTCAACGCAGGGGCCGAGGCAGCGATGGATGTAGTACTGGAGGCACGCGCGGGGATGGTAGCGGGAGAGATCGACCTTGCAACTGGGGATGAGGAAGCTGCGATGGATGAGCTCGACGATGCGATAGGCGAGGTTGCCGGGAAAGTACGGGCCGTAGTAGGCTGCGCCGTCCTTGCGCAGGCGCCGGGTGACGAAGACTTTGGGGAAACGGTCGGCGAGGGTGAGCTTGACGTAGGGGTAGGTTTTGTCGTCGCGGAGGAGAATGTTGAATCGTGGATGGCGCTGCTTGATGAGGTTGTTTTCAAGGGCCAGGGCTTCTTGCTCGTTGGCGACGAGGATGTAGTCGAGATCGACGGCCTCGCGCATGAGGGAGCCGGTTTTGGCGTTGGCCTGCGCGGCCTCGAGCAGATAGGACCGGACGCGGGAACGCAGGTTTTTGGCCTTGCCCACGTAGATGACCTCGCCCTCGGCATTTTTGTAGAGGTAGACGCCGGGCTGGGTGGGGAGGGCGCGGATTTTCTCGTAGAGGTCCATGGGGTGGCGGCCAGTTTCTAGCATAGCGGACTAGAGAACAGCGGTCAGAGATCAGAGATTAAGGGAGCAATCCTTACCGGGTAGGTAAAAGTTACATGGTTGGGCGGGAAGGGGGGCGCGGGGCTTGTTGTACTAAGACGATTGTTTCTATGGTGTTGGTAGGCAGGAGCATTTGGTGCTGTGGGTGCAGGATGTACTGCGAAAGAAAGGCCATCTCGGCAAAAGGCCATCTCAGCTCACGTGCACGGCTGGACGCAAATTGGATGGAGAGGAACTCAAAAATGAATGCAAATCGGTTTGGAACCATGGGACTGGTGGCGGTTTTGGCAGCGATGGGCGCGACGGGCTGCGCAACGAAGAATTATGTGCGGAATCAGACGGCGCCGCTGGTGGAACACACAGACCAACTGGAAGCCAAGACGGCGACGAATAACCGGGATATTCGCGACGTGGACGACCGGTCGCAGGCGGGCATTGGCCGGGCACAAGGCGCGGCAGATGCGGCTACCTTGAACGCGCAAAACGCGGCGAAGGCGGCTGGGGATGCGGAAACAGCGGCCGACAATGTGGTGCATCGCGCCGATTCGCTGGATAGCGTGGTGAAGGGGCTGGACAACTATCAGCCCGTAGGCGATGTGTCGGTAACATTCGGCTTTGACAAGGCTGTGCTGACGTCGGATGACCGCGAGCAATTGGACGCTTTTGCCGCGAAACTGGGAACGGCCAAGGGTTACATCCTGGAAGTGACAGGCGGAACGGATTCGACCGGATCGGCCGAATACAACTACGAGTTGAGCCAGCGCCGCGCGGATGCGGTGGTGCAGTATCTGGCATCGAAGTACGGGATTGCCGCGCATCGGTTCTATCTGATCGGCATCGGCAAAGACAAGGAAGTTGCGCCGAACACGACTGCGGAAGGGCGCAAGCAGAACCGGCGCGTGCAGGTACGGCTGCTGTCGAACTCGACCGCACAAGATACGCAGACTGCGTCAAGCAGCAGTCCCGCGGGAATGTAAGGGTTAAGAAACAAAGCTTTATGGGTCATAGATAGATTGAGTGGGGAAGCAGGGCCGATCCGCGACGAGCGGGTCGACCTTGTTTACCTTTGCGCATGGTGTTGGGCAATGGGCGGGGCCGGGATTTGCTTGAATCCTATTGCTGCTGGCGGATGTGCTCGGCGCGGACGTCATTGGCTGCGAAGAGGCTGAGGAAGGGCGCGCCGGCTGCGGCGGTTTCGACGGCGGGGCGGCCGTTGGCTTCCTGGCGCTCGACGATGCAGACGACGGCGACGACGGTCATGCCGGCTTCGCGAGCGGCTTCAATGGCGTTGATGGTGGATGCGCCAGTGGTGCAGACGTCGTCCACAATCACCACGCGCGCGCCTTCACGATTGAATCCCTCGATGCGGCGGCCAGTGCCATGGGCCTTCTCGGCCTTGCGAACGAGGAAGCCGTGGAGGAGCGGCGCGGCGGGGTTTGAGAGCGCGCGCCAGGCGCTGGCGGTGGCCACGTTGGAGACGATGGGGTCCGCGCCCAGAGTGAGTCCGCCAACGGCCTCGGCTTCGATTTCGTTTTGAATCAGGAGATCAAGAATCGCTTCACCGGTGAGGCGGCCTCCCTCGGCGTGCAGGGTGGTGGTGCGGCAGTCCACGTAGTAGTCGCTTGTGCCGCCGGAGGAGAGCTTGAACAGGCCGAGGCGGAAGCTGGTGCGGGCGAGGAGGGAGAGCAGTTGCTGGGCGTGAGGCGGGGTAGTCATCGGGTTCGATTGTAGTGGGTTGGACGGTTGCGCGCCTAGAGCAACCAGACCGATGGGAGGGGTACGAATTTCACTGGGGTCCCCCCTCCCCTGTCTCTGTAAGGAAATTCCTCATTCAAAATGGGATATGGGGTGGGTACAGCTGCAAATTTCTCATTCTGTTTGAGTTAGAAGCAAAATCCTGCAACCAAAGGAGTTACGGTCTTTCTGGCCGGCTTTTGGGTGCCTTGGTCCGGGCCTAAAGGCCCCGGTGTTCGGGGCATGTTTTCAGGGGCATGAATGCCCCTGCTCCCTCCGAATAGGCGACCTACCCCTCTATTCCTAGAACCATGATGCTCCTCAATACGCTAATTGTCTGCAAAACGTAGATCTCTTACGGTCTAAATCCCGTGTCGCTCGAACCCTTGCGACTCCTGCCGCAGATGCCATGGCTTACACTCAAACTAGATGCTCAACCGAGGCTATGCCTACACCACAATCATCAGCAGCAAACACCATGGACAAGCCCTGCTCTCGCACCTGGCAAGCCTTTATCCCCACTCAACCCCACAAGCCTGGCAACAAAAACTGAACAACGGCGAAGTCACCCTCAACGGCACAACCGCCACCGGAAGCGAATCGGTCACTTCAGGCCAAACTCTTGTCTGGAACCGCCCGCCCTGGATCGAGCCAGACTCTCCTCAGCACTTCGAAGTCCTGTTTGATGACGCTTATCTGTTGGCCGTCAACAAACCCAGCGGGCTGCCCACCCTCCCCGGCGGCGGCTTCCTGGAAAACACGCTCCTGCGCCTAGTTCAAAAGCAGACCGCTCAAAAGCAAACCGCTCAAAAGCAAAGCCCCAACGCCAGCCCTGTCCACCGGTTGGGCCGAGCCACCAGCGGCATCGTCCTCTTCGCCAAAATGCCTCAGGCGGCCTCTCATCTCGAGGCAAACTGGAACACACCCAACATTCAAAAAATCTACCGGGCGCTGGCTCAAAACGTTGCGCAGCACGACGCCTACGAAATCCTTACACCCATCGGCCTCGTGCCGCACCCGCGCCTCGGTCAAGTGTGGGCCGCCAACCCAGGTGGCAAACCGGCCAAGTCAACTGCAAGGGTGATCTCACGCAGGGCGAGCACGACAGCAAATGCAGGCAACACAACAGGCACCACAACATTTGAGGTAAGCCTGCATTCGGGCCGCCCTCATCAAATCAGAATCCATCTGGCATCCATCGGCCATCCCCTGGTAGGCGATCCTCTGTACGGCTTAAACGGCCAGCCTCTTGAAAATCTCCCCGGCCTCCCCGGCGATGGAGGATATTTGCTGCACGCCCAATTTCTGAAATTCGAGCACCCCATCACCGGAGAACAAATCAATCTTGAGGCAGCTTTGCCGGCGGGATTCTCCCCGGTCCCCAACAGCGAGGGACAGAGGACACCCTCGGTGTGGTTTTAGGAAGTCGAGGGCCACCCGCCTTCGAGAACATTGGGTGCTAATAAAGCATTTCATTTCAATATATTTTGTGTTATACAGACATCTAATGGCAATCAAGCGTTCTTCGTTCCAGGCAATACCGTTGACGCAAAATGAACACCGCTTCTACTTCTGTACAATTCCGGTAGACGAGCTGTTCCCTTACTGCTTTGTGGCAAGGCGACAAGAGGATGCAGCCTCAGGGTTCCAGCGATCCCTCTCGCTGGATCGCGCCAATGATATAGCGCAATACCTCTCCGCTGGAAAGGGCTCTATTCCAACTAATGTCGTTCTCTCTGCACAAGCCGAAGCGGCTTTAAAGTACAGTAGCTCCTCAAAAGTTTTATCTTTTTTCAAAGTCGAGCGCGCATTTCTAGTTCTTGATGGACAGCATCGCCTCTGGGGATACTCGAAATGCTCTAAGAAGCATCGTGTTCCTGTAGCAATCTATCAGAATCTTTCGCGGGCTGAAGAGGCAAAGCTCTTCGTTGATATAAATACGAACCAGAGAGGGGTGCCAGCGGCCCTTCTTTTAGACATAAAGCAACTCGCGGAAATTGAAACTGCAAAAGAGAGCATTTTACGAAGCCTCTTCGATCGGCTCAACACCGATGCAAAATCGGCCATGCTTGGAAGACTTAGTCCCTCCAAGCCGTCGCCCTCTAAAATATCGCGGGTCGCTTTCAACCGTGCTCTAAATGGGGCGCTCGACGGCGAACTAGTGCGAGGATTAGAGTCAGAGGCACTTTACCAACTTGTGAGGAATTACATCAACGCCTTCGAGGCGGAGCTGACCTCATACTCGCAGCTTACAAAAGCGAGTTACTTTGAATCGATCTTTGACATTTTTGATGAGGCCTTACGTCTGACCTTAGGCAAAAAGAAGAATCTGAAGCAAGGCTCTATCCAGGAGGTCATTAGAAACGTTGCCCGCCTTGATTTCAGCGGATCTTCCATGACGCGGAAAGAATACGTTGTGGCTATGCAGTCGTCCCTAAGGCAAAGCATGGCAGTATCGGCAGACATGCTCTAATGGTTCCAAAATCATCAGCTTGGCAGGCCTTAAGAGCGGAAGCCCTACGTTTTATTCCTTCACCTACAAGGCTCTACTTCAAAACCGCTATTCCACTCAGAGAGTGGAGGACGCAAGGCTCATACATCGTCCTTTCCTCTGACAGCAAGAGACTTGTGATCAGGGCTGCTTCGGGAGAATTAGCAGATGTTCTGTTCGCGGATGTGGAATTTCTTCTAGATCAAGCGGCGGAGCAGCGGACTGCTCTCAAACTTGCCGTCCAAAACGTCGGATGGCATAGCCCAGCGTGGACAACAGTCACAGCGTACTATTGGTCTTTCTTTTCGGCGCTGGCTCTCACGCGGATGGTGGGACGCAGTACATGGTTTCTCAATAAAGAGGCCGTTCAATACCTTGTCTCTCTCGCTCAAACAGTGACAGGTAAACCTGGTGCTGGAACCTTATTCTTTGATATTGAGCCCCAAGCCGGGGGAGACTGTGAGATGCACCTCGTCGGGAGCGGACGCAATAACCACGATGCCGTGTGGCACCGCTTAAAGGAACTTGTGACTCGAATTTTCGCGTCGACAGACAAAAATTCGTCGGTCGATGAATTCCGCCTCTGGTGGTGTCTATCAGAGTGTGCCAAGATTTTGGGCGATAGTTGGCCTAGCGAAATCCGGAACGATGTGAACTACAAAGCGGGCTATGCGTACAAAGAGGTCATCAAGAATCCCGCTATCAAGATAGCGCCATATATTCGAAAAGTAAGCGAGGTGGAGTTCGGAACCTTGCTTGATCAGTTTGAGTCAGAAGTTCACCGCATCCGCAGTTATCCTGGACTTCACAATGATCTCGATACTTTAACTAAACTGGTCGCATTAAATGCTTTAATTCTGTCATTGATAATAGATGAAATCCATTTGGATGTATTGAATCGTGTGGACGGTGACCGCCGTTGGCTACGCTTGAGGAACGAGTTTCTCACTGCAAAATGCTCGGACGACGGGACGAGATTTTGGCCCTTCGCAAACCAGAGACCGGGTCGGACAGAGTGAGGCCGGTAGCCCACTCTTGACTCACAACAAACCTTGGGTGCTCCATCCTTCGCGCATTTCGGCGGGTGGCGCCGGTCTCAGGGGAATCCTATCAAGTTGAGGGTGCCCCCGGTCCCTCGCCTTTGGGGACCGGGAGGTCGAAGAATCGGGGCCAGCGATTGCGCATCCACTTGGGCAGTTTCCAGCCTCTCTCGCGGGTTTTCGAGGATACTCCGGTTCCGAATGCGATGGGATATAAAATGTGCCGCCATCCCCGGTCCCCAAAGGCGAGGGACCGGGGGCACCCTCATTTGGTCGAAGATGTCACCGGGACCGGGGCAGGGCCGTTGCGTCTCTCTTGTTCCTACATTTTGTCGAGGTGCTTGAAGCCGCCGGTATCGATGAGCATGACGGCGAAGAGGAGGAAGTTGTAGGTGGAGTGGACGACGACGCTGGCGGCCAGGGAACGCGTTTTGAGGCGGACGGCACATAGCACCAGACTTACACAGATCAGCAGAACAAACGGACCCAGGGCATAGCCTTGCTGCTCGGCGTGCATCGCGGCAAAGGGAACGCTGACGAGGATGGAGGCGACGGCCATGGCCGCGATCGACCATTGGGGATGGCCGTTGGCGTCGAGGGGTGGGGCGGGCTTGTGGGTGGCCTGTTCGAAGCTCCAGTCCCAGGCTGTGCAGAGCACGGGCAGGAGAAAGCCGCGGAAGATCAACTCCTCAAAAAGGGGCGCGAATGTGACGCCGAAGGCAAAGAGCAACCAGGCCGCGCCGGGGGTCTCAAAGAGCTTGTCGATGGGTGCGTTTTTGGATTCTTTGAAGATCGCGCCGTCGGCCATGGCCAGCAGAAAGCAGCCCAGTGCGGTGGCTGAGAGCCACCCGTAGAGCCTGAGAGCCGTGGCGCCGCGCCACTGGATGCCGGCCAGGAAGCTCTCGCCCCAAAACATGGGAAAAACAATAAAACTGAGGCCCCCGGAGATGAGGTAGATGACGGTCTCGATCCCCAGATTGTAGTGAACTTCGTCTTTGGCCTGGTCCAATGTGGTCACGCCATAGAGATGGTAGTGGACAGCGACGAGAATCAACACTGTTGAGCAGAGAAATCCACCGAGGATGAGCACGGAGAAGATGCAGAGATGGCCGATGTGGGGAATGCGCGCGGGCTTGCGGATTTCAGGCTGGGTGAAGGACTGGAAGAGGGGACGATCTGGGGGTGGGGTGGGGGTGAATTGATCCGGGTAGGCGACCGGCGGAAACGACGGAGCGCACGGTTGGCTGTCGTCTTCCTCAGGGGCTAAAGCCCGTGGTTTATTTTCAGCTGCTTTCGGCACGACTGAAGTCGTGCCCTGATACAAAACGCTTTCTGAACAGAGTTTTTTCGCTGCCTGCAAAGACCGTGCCGCTTCTTCGGCTTTTTCGGCACGACTCAAGTCGTGCCCTGTTACAAAACTAGGTTCTTCGGCGGGCTGGCCGGGATCTTGATCGAAGCTGTCGTTTTGGGTCATGCGAGGCCGGTCTTCTTTTTGCGTGGAGCGGATTTGGGGGTTGCGGGCTTCTCTGGCGCGGGTCGTTTGGCTCGGGCACGTGTGGAAGCAAGGTCTTCTTCGGCTGGGGTGGCTCGGCTGGCGCGTTTTGGTTTGGCGATCTTGGGGGGCGGCGGAGCATCGCTGGTCTCAGAATCTAGATCTAGGACATCCGGCGAAGACTCCCCGGTCTCAGAATCGAGACCGGGGGCACCCGACCGCGGAAAGGATGGGGCACCCGCGCTGTCGCTTGAGGGGTCGTCCGAGTCGATGGGGGCCAGATGGCCGTTTGCGGATGCGTAATAACGTGTGAGGAACTGGCCGGTGTAGGAGCCGGGCGTGGCGGCGATCTTTGCCGGACGGCCCTGGCCCACGATGCGGCCGCCGTCTTCGCCGCCTTCCGGACCGAGGTCGATGATCCAGTCGGCGTTGCGGATGACGTCGAGGTTGTGCTCAATGATGATGACCGAGTTGCCCAGGTCGGCGAGGCGATGGAGGACTTCGAGGAGCTTGCGCACATCGTCGAAGTGGAGGCCGGTAGTGGGCTCGTCGAGCAGATAGAGCGTACGGCCCGTCTGGCGCTTGGATAACTCGCGAGCCAGCTTCATGCGCTGGGCTTCGCCGCCTGAGAGAGTGGTGGCGCTCTGGCCCAGGTGGACGTAGCCGAGACCGACATCGACCAGGGTTTGCAGCTTCTGGCGCACCTGGGGCACGTCGGCAAGCACGGGCAGCGCGTCTTCAATGGTGAGGTCGAGAACGTCTGCGATGGAGTGGCCGTGGAACTTTACGGCCAGGGTCTCCTGATTATAGCGGCGGCCGTTGCAGACCTCGCACTGAACATAGACATCGGGCATGAAGTTCATTTCAATGCGGCGCTGCCCGTCGCCTTGGCAGGTTTCGCAGCGGCCTCCGCTGACGTTGAAGCTGAAGCGCCCTGGCTTGTATCCCCGCTCGCGGGCCTCGGGCAGCATGGCAAAGAGGTCGCGGATGGGCGAGAAGACCTGGGTATAGGTGGCTGGATTGGAGCGCGGCGTGCGGCCGATAGCGGATTGGTCAATGCGGACGACTTTATCGAGCTGTTCCGCGCCGGTGAGCGACTCGTGCGCGCCGGGCTCTTCGCGTGAACCATAAATGGTCTGGGCCAGGGAGCGGTAGAGGATGTCGTTGATGAGAGTACTTTTGCCGCTGCCGCTGACGCCGGTAACGACGGTCATCACGCCGAGCGGAATGCGAATGGTCACATCCTGGAGGTTGTGTTCGCGTGCGCCGGCCACGGTGATCCACTTGCCGGTAAGCGGGCGCGGGCGGGTGCGCTGAAGCATGGTAGCTGCGCCGGAGAGATAACGGCCGGTGAGCGACTCGGGGCAGGCCATGATCTCCGCTGGCGTGCCTTGGGCTACGACGCAGCCGCCCAGGCGGCCTGCGCCGGGACCGAGGTCGAGCACGTAGTCGGCATGGCGGATGGTGTCTTCGTCGTGCTCAACGACCAGGACAGTGTTGCCCAGGTCACGAAGCTTTTCAAGAGCCTCAATGAGCCGGTTATTGTCGCGCTGGTGCAGGCCGATGGAAGGCTCATCGAGAACGTAGAGGACGCCGCGAAGGCGCGAGCCGATCTGCGTAGCCAGGCGGATACGCTGGCCTTCTCCGCCAGAGAGAGTAGCGGCGTTGCGGTCGAGGGCCAGGTAGTTAAGGCCGACGGCGCAGAGGAACTCGAGGCGCTCGACCACTTCTCGGCGGATGCGCTCGGCAACCAGGGCTTCGCGCGCCGTGAACTTGAGGTTGATGGCGGCCGAAAGCGCGCGGTTCAGCGGTAGAGCGGTGAAATCGGCGATGGAGAGGCCGCCGATTTTGACGGCCAGCGACTCAGGGCGCAGGCGCTTGCCACGGCAGACGGGGCATGGCGTGGCGGACATGAAGTTCATCATGTACTCGCGATAGCCATCACTGCGGGCCTCGTCTGTGGTGTCGCGGAGGAAGGCGAGAATGCCGTGGAAGCCGGTGCGCGGGGCTTCGCCTTTGGGCGGCCCGTAGACCAGAATGTGCTGCTGGCGGGGCGGCAGGTCTTCAAAAGGGAGCTTCAGGTCGATTTTGTAGCGATCAGCTGCCAGGTGGATGAGCTTGAGGAGATATTGCGAGGCGGAGCCGGGCCCGAGGCCGCCATCGAGCAGAGGCTTTGACCAGTCGGTGATGACCTTGGCGGGGTCGAGATCGTAGAGCGAGCCGAGGCCGTGGCACTCCGGGCAGGCGCCGTAGGCGGAGTTGAAGCTGAAACTGCGCGGCTCCAACTTGGGCACGTCGAGGCCGCAATCGGGGCAGGCCATGGAGGACGAGAAGAGCTGCTCCTCTGCGCCGGTTACAGCGACCAGGGCCAGGCCATTGGCTAACTGCAACGCCTTGGCGACAGCCGTGTCTAGGCGCTTTTCCACCGAGGGCTTGCCGGGAGGCGGCGGGGGCGCGCCGGGCGCGGGCGGCTTGAGCAGGATGCGGTCGATGACGGCTTCGATGGTGTGGTTTTTGCGGCGGTCGAGCAGGAGTGGCTCCGTGAGGTCTCGGAGTTCGCCATCAACACGGGCGCGGAAGCCCTGCTGGTCAAGTTGGTCGAGCAGCTCTTTGAACTCGCCCTTGCGGCCGCGCACAATGGGCGCCATGACGGTGACGCGCTCACCCCGGCCCAGCTCAAGAATGCGCTGGACAATCTGGTCGGCGGTCTGCCGGGAGATGGGGCGGCCGCAGTTGGGGCAATGGGGCGTACCGACCGAGGCGTAAAGCAGGCGGAGGTAGTCGTAGATCTCGGTGATGGTTCCGACGGTGGAGCGGGGGCTGCGGCTGGTGGTCTTTTGCTCGATGGAGATGGCCGGGCTGAGGCCCTCGATGGAGTCCACATCGGGCCGCTCGATCTGGTCGAGGAACTGGCGCGCGTAGGCAGAGAGCGTCTCGACGTAGCGGCGCTGCCCCTCGGCATATATGGTGTCGAATGCCAGCGAGCTCTTGCCGGAGCCTGAAAGGCCGGTAACCACCGTGAGTGTGTTGCGTGGGATGCGCACGTTGATATCGCGCAGATTGTGCTGACGCGCCCCGCGCACCGAAATGTGAGTAATGGGCATGATGAGTACGCAAGCCTGAAACGAACAACTTATGTTGTAGACATCACCGGATTGGAATTGATAGTATCCGCGCAAAGATCAGCGACGATCTGGAATCCATATCCCCAAACTGCCGCAACGGAAGATCCGCCGGCAAACTCTCTGACACAACGCCCCGGCTTCGCTGCCTCATCCTCATTCTAACCTTTGTTTCACTCGCATCGGAATCGTGGCCCGGTTTACCTATCGGCACTGCTATTCCCCAGGAGGTTCCGCATGACCCGCTTTGTACGCGTCCGTTTCTTGCTTGCTTCACTCACTGCCATGACAATGGCGATGCTGGCTGGGCCGCTCTGTGCGCAACAGCCGGGAGTCCAAACCACCAAGCAGGATTGCGACGATTACGGCGCGGGCGGGCATCGCGAGACCGACACGGATACGACCGGAGCCGTGCTGCAAGGCCGCGTTTACGACCCCAAGGGAACATTGCGCGAACAGGAGACGGAGGAATACTCCACGGACAGCTGGGCGAAGCTGAAGACGGAGAGGCACATCCTCGACTTCAATGAGCGGGGCAAGCTGACCCTGGGCGTCGACTACAAATTCGACCTGAAAGGCGGGTTGAGATCTCTCGACCTGACGCATTATGGCTTCCACAGCGAGCGAACCTGGGAGCAGGAGACGGAGTACCGGCTGGACGGCTTTGAGACAAAGCAGTGGAGGAGCTGGGATCACTCCTGGAGCAGCGACTTCACCACATACAAAATGCCCGATGCGGCCAAACCGGGAGCGGAGCCGCAGACGCAGATTTCGACTTTGCCAACGAACACTAACATCGGCGTGCTTTTTCCCAGGGACTTTCATCCGGGGGATAACATCACCGGATCTCTAACGCCAGCCAAGTATGCGGAGAGCTTCAAGGGCGTGCCAGGGCTGAGCGAATCCACCTTTCCCTTGCAGCTTTACCACCTGCCAGACGGGTCGCCGAATTGGTCAAGTCTTGAGATCGGAGTACAAGGCGCGGGATACTTCCCGGTAACTCCCAAGGGCGAGTTCTCGCTTCATATTCCGATGGATTATGCGGGGCCTCTGAAGTTGCAGACGCGCCTTCTCGATCCGGTTGCCGGAATCGGCCCCAGCAGCGCCTTTCCCGAGCTGGGCGATCCTGTTGCTGCGCCCGCCATGCCGCAAAACATGTTATCTGCCACCGATGAAGCAGAGATTCAGTACTGGATGACGGAGGATCTGATCGATCTGTGGAACGAAGCGTTTGATCGCGAAAACGATCTCGACGAGTATTACGAGACCCATGCCACGCCCAATAAGGCCGACGTGGGCGAGATGAAGGACGATCTCGACGAAGTCTACGAGGACATCGACTCGCTCACAGCTCGGTTGCCCACGGATGTTGTCGTGAAGCTGGCGCGCGGCTTTGCAAAGAAGCATCGCGACATCAATGCGAAGATGCGCGCGAAAGGCAATCTGACAGCCGATGAGTTAGCGGAGATCAAAGAGTACGACGCATGGGCATCGTTTCTGGAAGATGAAGCCGATGCCGCAAACTGGATAGGACTCATGTGCCCGAAGTACTCCATTGGGCCCTTCTGGACATCGCCGGTATTGACGCAGAGCAAACTGGGCGCGCTTCGCGGATCGTTTTCGGGCGATTCCTATCTCACATCTTTGAATATTGATAACTTGTCCGTCACGCCATTGGCCTCAACGCCCGATGCGTTTTACTTTCTGCCGCCGAACAGCCTGACGCCGGGCTTGCATAACTACACGATCGACAGCCCAGGAATGCCGGAGACTGTGATGCCGGTCTTTTACATGACATTGACCATGTGGGCCGATCAGCTCAACCTGCGCAAAGGGCAATCCACCACCTACCATGTGAAGCTCGACGGCCTGAACGGGCTGCCCGCCTCCGCATGGAAGACTTCTTTCTTTTCAGGCGATCTGATAAACCCATCGGAGTATCTGGGAAACCAGCCGAATGCGCAGATGCCGGGGTCTTCCCTCGCAGGGACGATCACACTTCAGGTCACGAACCAATCGCCGGGCACGATTTCAATGATGAACACCTTTCATGTTCTGGACGCGAAGTTCTTCGCGCCTTCCGGCTCATACCAACTCGATGGCGGCGTGGGCGCCATCATGGACGGGAGCTTCAGCATTCTTGGCGTAGCCCGCGCCTACCTGCAGCCGGAGGAGGGGCTTGGCCTGAATCCTAATGCGCCGTCCACTCCGAGTTATGCGCCGGCAAGCTCCGATTGGCTGCCGAGCAGCGGCTGGCACTACACCCCGGACTCATCGACGGGCTCTGGATTCACAACGCATTGCCCGACGGCCGGCGCGCCAACCGCGGACTCCGATTCGCCGCTGGCCGCTTTGGCTTCGACCCATTGCATGGGAAGCACTGCCGCCGAACTCTATGACGATGCGGCCGGCATCCAGCATGCAACGAGGGTCGGAGACACGCCGAAAACCGATCCGGTAGAAGCCGCGCGCAAGCGCTGGAATGATGCGCAGAAGAAGCAGTGGGCTGCGGGGAAAGAGGCGAAAAAGGCCCAAGACGGCCTCGAGGAGAAACAGCACGCGGAAGATAAGGCATGGGACGACGCCTTGAACCACCTCCCCCCTGATCTGACCGTCCGCACAGAAGGCCCGTTCGGAACGTCTGCGAAGTTGAACAAAGCAGAGTACAACTCCAGGCTCGATGATTTGAACCGTGCCGAAGAAGCCAGTAAAACAGCGAAAGATGCCGCCGAAGCGAATCCTTCGACGGAAAACGAGGATAAGAGTTTAAGAGCGGGGATGCAAGAAGATCTCATTCGGCAAGAATTCGAGGCTTACAGGCAGAAGGTGATCGAGAACTTCAGCAAAGAGGATCGCGACGCGTGGGAAGACGCCGCCAAAGCAGCCAGGGAAGCAGAAAGCGCGGCTGCAAACGCCGAGACTGAGCTTCGCGACGCTCGCATGGCCGCCGATGCTGCGGAGAAAGCATACAGAGAAATAGTGCCCCCCGTTGACCCCAACGAGCCTCCGCGGATTGAAATCCATTAGAGCCAGTCGGTTTGAGGAAGTTGGCGGCGGATTTATGCGGCTTTCTGCTTAAAAGTACTTTCTCGAACAGCGGCTCTATGGCTAGAGTTTGGAGTGGCTGCCGTCGCAGAGTACGGGAGTGGCTGTGTGCTTGCATCCGCAGAAATAACGTGTCTTAGTCTCTGTGGCCTCGAACTTCACGGGCGTGAATTCGCCGCCTCTGTGGCTGCCATCGCAGAAGGGCTGATTGGCGCTGAGGCCGCAGGCGCACCAGCGATAGGTCTTGCCGGCTTCGACTTCGACGGGATAGGGGCTCTTTTGGGCAATCGTGGGTTCGGGCATGGGAAGTTCTCCTTGTGCGTCTGTGAAGTGATTATCGCCGATGCCCGCCAACGGCTGCACGCTCTGGGGTAAACCGAGCGTTTTGGCGGCCTTGAGGCGTCGAATGCCGCCTGTGACTATGCGGCAATCCGCAGAGGCCCAGCGATTCTGTGCGGCGGGCGGCAGGCCACGATTGCATTGCAACGCCCTTGGGGGTATTCTCCTGGTCAACAGCCGCGAGGAACAACACAGGGGTTTGTCTGCGACAATCGCAGAAATGTATCTTTGCGCCGGGGCCCTGAGATTGAGGATCCGGCGAGCGGAGCGGTAAGGGTGGAGATTCCAGGGAGCGGGACAAGACTAGCGCGAGGGCGAGGGCGATGACGGATTTTTTGAATTTGGGGATGTTGATCTGTGCTTCGGTTGGCTCGATGGCGTTTGGCGTCCTGGCGGCTTATGGCATTCTTCGCGTGGGGTTTGCGCTGATGCGCCCGCAGGCTCGGCGCGAGCCAGTCGAGACACGGGTCGAAGTGGCGCGTGTTGTGACCGAGTAATCAGCGATCGGATAGGCCGCTCGTTGTGCAGGCGCTGGCCACTGGCCTAGTTTGGCGGAGTGCCGCGCTGTTGCATCTGCAGTTCACGTTGCTGCTGCTCGCGTTGCTGCTGTTCGCGCTGCTGCTCCTGCATATTCACGGCCATGGGCGACCGCGGCTGGAAACCGGGGCGGAAGCTGCTGGGCGCGGGCTGTGGTGGCGGCGGTGGCGGCTCTTCAACGTCAGCATCGTCGTCATTGCCGCTGGCCGAGTTGTTCGCGGCGGCCGGTTGCGCATCTCCCGCCTGGCGACTGCTCAGCACAATCTGCCTGGGCGCTCCCTGGCCCTGATCGCCAATCATAATCACGTTGTAGCTGGAGCCCTGAAGAAGCTGGGAGAGCACGTCGCGCGCCTGGCCGGGGCCATATGTGCCAAAAACGCGCTCGTCTGAGCCCATTCCTTCGATCTGTACGCCCGAGGCCGTGGAGAAATCTTTCAATATCTGCTGGAGGCTGGAGTTTTGGGCGTCAATGCGGAGGCCCTGGCTGTCCCATACGACGGCGGCCTGAGCGGGGCGGTCGTTGGCGGGCCAAGCAGGAAGCGCGGGCTCGGGAGGCGTTACGGGTGCTGGGGGTGTTAGAACCTGGGGAGCTAGAGGATGAGCCGCACCGGGACGGGTTCGAAGATGAAGGGGCTTGTGCGCAGGACTGGAAGCGCTTGTTGAGGCTGGGGTTGCGGCTTGGGTTTGCGCAGCGAGCTGCGGGAGCGCAAGCAGCAACGCGGCTGCAAGAAGCCCTGCGAAGGCTCTTTCCGCAGCCAGCACAACCCGCGCGGATTCTCCCTGGCCGTTGTACGGGCTAAGCCCCGTCGTGTTCCGGGATGGCGGCGCGATGGCTTTGCTCATGGCAATCGGTTCCTGATTCTGGCGGCAACCTCACAATACGGCCCGTCGCCGGCGTCCGCCTGTGAACGGGCTTCGGAATGCGGCGAATCGTTGCCGCTCTTCATGTACTAGACTATCAGTGGCCCGCGTACGCTCAAAATGAGTTTTTGCGGATCGGAGAGGATTTCAAAAAAAATGCGCCTCGGTCGGAACATCTGGTCCGTTGCGGTGTTTGTGCTTGCTCTGCTGGCAGTGCCGCGCGCTGGTTATGCCGCGGGTTCGGTGAGCTGCACGACGCAGGCGGAGTTGCTGGCGCAGGATCGCGCTGCGCTGGCGACCGCTGGAGCACGGCTTGCGGAGGCTGTGGCGCAGCAGAACGATGCCGCGCTGCAAAGCGCGCTGCTGCCGTCCATGGCGGCGGATTGGGACGGGATTCACGAGGCCGCGGAACTGGCCGCGCCGCTGTTGAAGGGCGGGCAGGTGCAGCTGCGAAGCGTATATCTGCTGGACGCGTCGAGCCTGAAAGCGGCTGCCGATACGCAGTTCTTCTGCTCCAATTCAAGTGGATCGATCACCGTGACGATGACCATGCGTGGGCTGCCGCCGGGGCGGTATGCGGTGGTGCTGGCCGACGCGGCAGGCGCTCCGCTTGGCGGGCAGTTGGGGCTGATTCTGGCCTGGGACCCGACCGGCGCCGCCGCGGCATGGAAGCTGGCGGGCCTGAACGCTCAACAGGGCAGCTTCGACGGACACGACGGCGTTTGGTATTGGGAGCGGGCTCGCGAGCTGGCCAAGGCCGGGCTGCCGTGGAGCGCATGGTACAGCTATGAGGCGGCGCGGACCATGCTGGTGCCGGTGGACTTTCTCTCATCGCCGAATTTGGAAAAGCTGGGGGCCGAGCAGGCACAGATCAAGGGCTCGCCTCAGGACGCTTTTCCTTATTCGCTTGCCGAAGGCGATCGCACCTGGAAGATCGACGCAGTGCGGTTTGACGCCTCGCTGCACCAGGCGGATTTGAGCGTTGCCTATGAAGCGACGGGAGTGACCGATCCGGCCGCAGTGCGTACCGAGGCGCTTGCGGTGCTGAGTGCGTTCCTGAAGGCGCAGCCGGAGCTGCGGAAGAGCTTTCATGGGCTGTGGGCCCTCGCCGTGAAGGATGGCAAGCGGACGCCGGTGATCGAGCTGCCGATGGGACAGATACCGTGAAGAGATGGGCATCGATGCAGTGCTGCAATTAGTGTGCCCTGAAGCCTTGACTCTTCCGTGTTTGCGCGTTACCAGAACTACGGAGGCCATGACACAATGCTAGCGATGCTTAGAGGTGCCAAAGAAGCTGTCGAAAGAATCAGCGGCTGCCGAGTCTATCGAAACAGTTTGCCGCATGGCGTCGATTGCTTCTTTGATATCGGGAGGAGACTGGGGCGGGATGGCGTCAAGGTTGTATTTGATGTCGGCGCAAACGTGGGGCAGTCTGCGCTCAGCTATGTGCGAGAATTCCCGCGAGCGGAGATATTCAGTTTTGAGCCGGTGGCGGCCACCTTCCAGGAACTTGTCACTGCAACTCGTCAGTTCCCCAGGGTCCATCCGTACAAGCTCGGCATGGGGCGGGAACCTGGCGAGGCGATCATCAATGTAAACCCGATCAGCCGCATGAGTTCCATTGGGCTGAGCCGACCTGAAGATCATCCCGAAACGATCACCCTGGAGACGATCGCCGGCTTTGTGGAAAAGCACCGACTGGGAACGATAGACTTCCTCAAGATCGATACAGAAGGCTTCGACCTTGAGGTGTTGGCTGGCGCGGCGCCACTCCTCCACCAGCAGAAAGTCCGTTTCGTTCAGAGCGAATGCGAACCGGTCCTGCGGACGAAGCAGTTTGTCAATTTTTCTGCCTTGGCGGATTTTCTGGCGGACTTCGGCTATGGCCTCTTTGGAGTTTATGAGCAGCAGCCCGAATGGGATGGCAGGAATATGCTTTCGTACTGGAACGCACTTTTTGTCTGCAAGGAACTGATTGCTCAAGATGCCAGATTGCAGTGACTGAAGTAATCCGAAAGATGATCCAAGAAAGAGCGTCGAATCTGAAGGCGCTTGAAATTCCCGGGATTCGATTGGGTTCCCTCCGCCTTCCAGCTCGTAACTGGCCTGAATTTTTGAGGATGCACGGCGTTTCTCCATGAATGGGAAGGGAAAAAGTAGTGCCAGCAATTATCGATCTTCGTTCGGACACAGTCACACGCCCCTCTGCTGCGATGCGCGCGGCGATGGCGGCGGCCGAGGTGGGCGACGACGTTTATGGCGAAGACCCCACGGTGAACCTGCTGGAACTGCGGGCGGCGGAGGTCTTTGGCCGCGAGGCGGGGATGTTTGTGCCCAGCGGGACGATGGGCAACCAGATCGCCATCCGGCTGCACACGCAACCGGGCCAGGAGGTGATCGCCGAGTCGCGGGCGCACATTCTGGACTGGGAGATGGCGACCACGGCGATCTTCTCCGGCTGTTTGGTACGCGCGGTTGCGGCCGAGCGGGGCATCCTGACGTGGAAGCACATCGAGCCGGCGATCCGGGAACGCAGCACGCTGCACGCCGCGACCGGGCTGATCGAGATTGAGAATACGGCCAACTTGGCGGGCGGAACGGTGACGCCGCTGCCGGTGCTCGAAGAGATTTGGGCCGAGGCAAAAGAGCGCAAGCTTCCGCTGCATCTGGACGGGGCGCGGATCTTCAATGCAGCTGTGGCGCTGGGCGTGGGCGTGCGGGAGCTAACGCGCGGCTTCGACACGGTGATGTTTTGCCTGTCGAAGGGGCTGGGCGCGCCGGTGGGTTCGATGCTTGTGGGATCGGCGGAACTAATGGAGCAAGCGCGGATTTATCGCAAAGCTCTGGGCGGCGGGATGCGGCAGGCAGGCGTGCTGGCCGCGGCAGGGTTGATTGCGCTGGAGCAGCGGCCGGCAAGGCTGCATGAGGATCATGCCAATGCGCGGCTGCTGGCCGAGGCGCTTGCGCATATCGAAGGCGTCGCGATCGACGTGGATTTGGTAGAGACCAACATTGTGATCTTCCGGCTGACGGGAGGGCGCAGCGCGGCGGAGCTGGTGGCTCGGTTGAAGGCGCGCGGCGTGCTGGCCAGCGCCTTCGGGCCGGATGCGATTCGTCTGGTGACGCACCTCGACGTGGATCGCGCCGCTTGCGTTACGGCCGCGGAGGCGCTTGCGGAAGAGATTGAAGCGGCGTGAGGCGGACGAACGCGTGGTTTCCCACCCTAGCCGCAAAAACAAAGACGCGGCGAAGGTGGGGCACCCAGCTGTGAGAAGAAATTGAGACTGTGTGAAGCGAGCCGTTTGGATGAAGTGAGCAATTCGGAACATTATCGAGGAAACCGGGGGCTGTAAAAAGAGCGTACGTGCGGGATTGCGACGCGCGCAACTATTCCCGCTGCTCAACGTTGATACCTTCAACAAGCCGGAAGGCACGCAAGATTCCGGCGACGCTCAGAAACCTGGAGGATTCGATTCATCATGAAGAAGATTGCACTGGCACTCCTGCTTGCTCTCACCCTGTGCCCTGCGGCTTCATTTGCGCAGGTTGTGATTCGCGTAGGGCCGCCGGCTCCTATCGTCGAAACCCGGGGTCCGCGCCCGGATCGTGGCTATGTCTGGATCAGTGGCTATCACCGCTACGAAGGCGGCCAGTACATCTGGACACCAGGCCGCTGGGATCGTCCACCGCATGAGGGCGGAGTTTGGGTGGCGCACCACTGGGTTCACCGCCATGGCGAATGGGTGCTAATTGAAGGGCACTGGCGGTAGATTGCAACTTAGGTAAACAAGAAAGCGGGGCTTACGCCCCGCTTTCTTGTTTTGCTTACCTTCCGATCCCGGTTCAGCTGATCTCGATCACATCGGTGGCAGCGGCCGCGGCAGCTTCGGCGTGTTCCATGAGCTTTTGCGTGATGGCATAGAACTCGGCCGCCTGGGGGCTCTTGGGGCCGGCCAGGGCGACGGGCAGGCCGCGGTCGCCGCCTTCGCGGATGGCCGGAACCAGTTCGATTGCGCCGAGGAAGGGAATGTTGAACTGCTTTGCCGTGCGCTCTGCGCCGCCGCGGGAGAAGATGTCGATCTCCTTTGCGCAGTGGGGGCAGGTGAAGTGGCTCATGTTCTCGACAATGCCGAGCACTTCGACGTTGACCTGCGCAAACATCTCGATGGCCTTGCGGGCGTCTTGCAGGCTGACGTCGCTGGGCGTGGAGACGACTACCGCGCCGGTGAGGGGAACGGTCTGGACCAGCGAGATGACCACGTCTCCGGTGCCGGGGGGCAGATCGACGACCAGGTAGTCGAGTTCGCCCCAGTCCACTTGCTGCAGAAACTGGCGGATGATCTGGTGGAGCATGGGTCCGCGCATGACCAGGGGCTTGTCTCCGGGCGAGATGTAGCCGATGGAGACGGTCTTGACGCCATGGGTGAGGTTGGGCTCAATGCGGTTGCCGGGGCCGACCTTGGGCTGCTGGGCTGAGCCCATCATGAGCGGGACATTGGGGCCGTAGATGTCGGCGTCGATGAGGCCCACGCGCTGACCAAGACGGCTAAGCGCAATGGCCAGGTTGACGGCGACGGTGGTTTTGCCGACGCCGCCCTTGCCGGAACCGATGGCGACGATTTTGGAGACGCCGGGCAGGGCGACGGGGGAAGGCATAGCGGGTGAATGGCCCATAGGGATCGATTGCTCCTTGTTGCGCGGCTGGGAGTTGGCATCCCAGTTCCGTTCGCGGTTAAAACTCTTTATGTTCGGTTACGGTTTGGCGGCTTCCGCGTCTTCCTGAGCGGCGGTTTCGAGCTTGGCCTGCTTGCGGCGGGCGGCTTCGGCCTTGCGATGCTCGCGACGGCGCAGAGCGCCCTCGTAGCGGCGCAATTCATCGGGCGACTCGGGGAGCACTTCGGGAACCTGCTTGAGCTGGCCCTCGGCGTCGATGGCGACAAAGACGAGATAGGCGCTGGCGACATGCGCGAGTTCGGTGGTGCGCGTGTTTTCAGCCCAGACCTTGACGCCCACCTCCATGGACGTGGAAAAGGCGCGGTTGACGCTGGATTTGAGGGTCACCAGATCGCCCAGATGCACCGGGCGGATGAAGTCGATATGGTCCATGGCGGCGGTAACCACATGGGTGCGCGAGTGCCGGTAGGCGGCCATGGCGCCGGTGAGATCGATGAAGTGCATGAGACGCCCGCCAAGCAGACTGCCCAGGATGTTGGTGTCGTTAGGCAGAATGAGTTCAGTCATCTCCGACTGAGTGCTGGCGACGGTGCGTGCGCTTGGGTTGGCCGGGCTGGAATTCTGGGTGGAACTCATGGTTCGATCACTCCGTTTACCATTCACTCGGGATGACTGCGTTATCGTGCCGATTTCCCGCTACAATGAAGCTGGCGGCGGGCGGTCTGATGAGACCCTACTGTTCCAGTTTCGGCAATCGCGGCCAATTACGCAAATTCCTCAGGGGCGGAGACGGGCAAAATGGATAAGCTTGCACGGCTGAGAGAGATTCTTGCGCTGGACCCGAAGAACAGCTTTGCCCGTTATGGCGTGGCGATGGAACTTGCAAAGGGTGGCGAAACCGCAGCGGCACTGGGCGAGTTCGACAAGCTTTTGGCCAATGACCCGGAGTACACTGCCGGCTACTTTATGGCCGCGCAGACACTGGCGGCCGCAGGACGGACCCCGGAGGCGATCGAGCGGCTCAGGGCTGGGATCGGCAGCGCGGCCCGTAGCGATAACCGACATGCAGTCAGCGAGATGCAGGCAATGCTCGACGAGCTTGACAGGTAGTTCCATCCTGGACGCGCGATCCGAATCGATCTTTTCGCGCGTTGAGCGAACCGTATTTCGGGCTGGAGTGTAATCCTTTTGAATCGAACCCGCATCTATACTTCCACTATGGCCAAGTATTCGATCGTTGTGCCGTTTCACAATGAGGAAGAAAACGTTACGGCCTTGTATGCTCGCCTGAAGCAGGTGATGGAACAGGTGGGCGATCCTTTTGAGCTGGTGCTGGTCGACGATGGGTCAAACGACCGCACGTATAAGCTGATGGAAGAGATTGCCGCGGTGGACAGCCGGGTTTTAGTGGTAAAGCTGCGGCGCAACTTCGGCCAGACATCGGCGCTTGCGGCGGGTTTCGACCACGCGTCGGGCGAGTTCATCCTGGCCATGGATGGCGATCTGCAGCACGACCCGAACGATATTCCCAGCTTCATTGAGAAGCTCGAAGATGGATACGAAGTCGTCTCGGGCTGGCGCAAGGAACGGATCGACAACTTCATCATGCGACGGGTTCCATCGCGTTGCGCCAACTGGCTGATGGCCAGGCTTTCCGGGGTGGATATTCACGATTTCGGGACGACGTTCAAGGCCTATCGCCGCGAGGTGATCCAGAACATTCCCCTCTATGGCGAAATGCACCGCTTCATACCCGCGCTGGCCAGTTGGTATGGCGCGTCAATCTGCGAGATTCCAATCAAGAATTTGAACCGTGAACGGGGCAAGAGCCACTACGGGATCGGCCGGACATTTCGCGTCTTCTTCGATTTGCTGACCATTCGCTTCCTGCTCCGCTACATGGGCCGCCCGCTGCATTTTTTTGGCGGTTTCGGATTTCTGGGCATGATGGCGGGCAGCTTGATTTCGGCTTCTCTGCTGGGGATGAAGGTTCTGAATCCTCATATGAACGTCATGGACGAGCACGGCCCGGTATTCGTGATTGGCGCGGTATTGATTGTGGCAGGCATCCAGATGCTGGCCATCGGCCTGCTGGGCGAGTTGCAGGTTCGCCACTTCTATAGCAGCCAGCATCCCGCGCCGTATACAATTGATCGCATCGTGCGCCTGGAGTCGACGGAAGAGCAGAGCATGATGTCGGATGGGGACTGAAAAGCTGGGATCAGCGACCAAGGGTTAGGGGTTAGAAAAACCTAGCCTGGGTGTGGATTTCCCTTTCATGCTCTACTTATTTTCGGCTTTATATGGTAGTTTTGAGTCCACTGCTCGCCATTCGGGGATGGCGCGGCGAAACCCGTAAAAGGAAATTGCCGCTTGTTTGCGGTAATGCATATGTCAGCGATTGGAATGCGCTGTGTTTCGGAGTCATTGCGAACACACGCACTGCCAGGTTTCCCCCACTCCGTCCAAGCTGAAGGCACAAATCAAACAGGTTTCCTGCAAAAGACCATGTAGTCCTGAGTCAAATTGGCCTTCGGTATCCAAGGGATACCGCAGGCTTCTGCCGAGGTGAGTTCAATGCCCAATCGTAATTTCAATCTAACGCCAGAGTTGGATGAATTCCTCTGTGCCAGAGTCGAAGGTGGCCGTTATTCGGATACCAGCGAACTGGTGCAAGCCGCTTTGCGTGCACTGGCACGCGAGGAGCGAATGAACGGTCACAAGCGCACTGCATCGAGATCGGAAGAAATCGAGGACGATGCCCGGCGTATTGCGGAAATCGACGTATTCCGGGAATTGTGGCTCAATCAGCATAAGTCCCAGTCGATATTCGGTTCATGCCCAGAACCCAATATGTCTGAGATTTCGCCAGGGTTCTGAGGGAAGTCGCCTGTTCTCGCAATCACCCCGGATTGCAACCGGATAGCACAATGGTGCATCCTGAACTGGCATGAAAGCGATCCAGATTCACGAGACAGGCGGGCCAGAGGTTCTGAAGCTGGCCGATTTGCCCATTCCCGCACCGGGACCGGGACAGGTCTTGATCCGCGTCGAGGCGACGGGGGTCAACTTCATTGAGATTTATTTCCGCAAGGGTGTCTACAAGGCCGCGTTGCCGCTTACGCCGGGCAGCGAGGCTGCGGGCACGGTGGAGGAGCTGGGTCCAGGTGTCACCGGCTTTGCCGCGGGCGATGCAGTGGCATCGGTAAGCGTGCTGGGCAGCTATGCCGAGTATGCTCTGGTGCCGGCTGCGTCACTGGTGAAGGTACCCGAAGGGCTGAGCATGGAGCAGGCCGCTGCGGCCATGCTACAAGGCATGACAGCGCACTACCTCTCTCATTCGACCTTTGCGCTGAAGACGGGCGACACGGCGCTGGTTCATGCCGGAGCCGGGGGCGTGGGCCTGCTGTTGACGCAGATCGCTGCTCGGCTGGGCGCGCGGGTGATTGCGACGGTCTCGACGGAGGCCAAGGCGGAGCTGTCGCGCGAAGCCGGCGCCAGCGATGTGATTCTTTACACCGAGCAGGACTTTGCAGTCGAGGTCAAGCGGCTCACCGGCGGCAAGGGCGTGGACGTGGTCTACGACTCGGTGGGCAAAACGACCTTCGAGGGCAGTCTGAATTGCTTGAGGCCGCGCGGGCTGCTGGCGCTTTTTGGCGCGTCCAGCGGGCCAGTTCCCCCCTTCGACTTAATTCAACTGAGCGGCAAGGGCTCGCTCTTTGTGACTCGGCCAACGCTTTGGCACTATGTGAGCTCGCGAGCGGAGCTTGAATGGCGCGCAGGCGATGTGCTCGGTTGGGCGGCCAAGGGCGAACTCAATCTGCGGACCGAGTATGTGTATCCGCTGGCCGAGGCGGCTCAGGCACAGATCGATATGGAAGCGCGGAAGACTACAGGGAAGATTCTGCTGGAGCCGTGAAAAACAGGGATAAGGTGCTAGGGATTAGGGGTTAGGGAACAGTTGGGCGCCAAGCTGGTTCAATCGATGGGAATATCCTGCGATTGAAGCTGAGCCCGTAGTCTGTTGATTCTTCTATCAATACCAGAACGATTTCTGCCCGAACGCGTCGCCGCTTTGCTACTCTTTCCCTATCATGCAGCGTACGAATTTCCTGCTCTTTACGCTCGTTGCTCTTCTCTCTGCCAGCCTGCCCAGCACCGCGCAGAAATTCCAGCCCAAGACCATCCAATTCAAAGGCGCCCCGGAGTATTCCAATCAGGAGCTGCTGACTGCGGCGGGGCTGAAAATGGGTACGGTTTTGAATTTCGCCGAGATGAAGGACCACTCCCAAAAACTGATGGACACAGGTGTCTTTGAAACCCTCGGCTTCAAGTTCGACGGCGTGGATCTCGTCTATACGTTGGTCCCTTCCACCACGCTCTATCCATTACACATTGAGAACCTGCCGCTGACGCGGGGCAAGGAACTGGACGCTGCGCTGCACGACCGGTTTCCGCTCTACCACGGAAAGGTGCCAGGAGACGGCGGGTTAATGGACCAAGTGCGTAAGGCTCTTGAAGAAATGCTTGCGGTCCATGGCATCAAAGCCACGGTGATGGCCGTGGCCTACGCCGACCCCAAGGTGCATAAGGTCACAGCCATAACCTATTCCATCTCTTCGCCGCCGGTGCGGGTGGGAAAGATTCATTTGGATGGTGTTTCAAGCGCTCTGCAAGCCAAGGTCGAGTCCATCGCCGACCATGAAACCGGGAGTACGTTTGACACGGAGAACTCGGAAAGAAACCTGGAACACGCCTTCGAGCTGTTCTACGGCGATGAAGGCTATGCTGCCGCCAAGGTTCATGCCCTCCGCTCGGGGGATCCCGTTGCCACGGACATAGCCATCGACATTCCCTTCTCAGTCACTGTTGAGGAGGGGCGGCCCTACAAGCTGGGCGCTATCCATCTGCCACTCAACGCCCTGGTTGCCCAGGCAGAGATCGACAAAATCGTTGGGCCCGCTGCCCATGTCCCGGCGAAGGGTCAAACCCTCCGCACCACCTGGTTCCTGATTGCATCGCGGTATAAAGCCGCAGGCTATCTGGATTGCGTTGTTACTCCGCATCCGGAGTTCGATGAAGCCTCCGCCACCGTCAATTACACCGTTGAAGTGGATCCCGGCCCGGTCTACCACCTGGCCTTTGTCAAGTTTGATGGCGTGAGCGATGAACTGCGCAGCAGGCTGATGCGTGTCTGGCAGATGCTCCCCGGCGACGCCTTCGATGAAAGCTATGTTTCCACTTTCATCGTCAGGGCACAAAAAGAAGACCCGGTGCTCGTGCGGACGCTTGCTGGAGTGAAGATCACCTACGATGTCCTCGCAGATCAGCAGACCCACGAAGTGAACTGCGTCATTCACTTCGCGAGGGCGCAACAAAACCCGTAGGGCGCCTTCCGGCTCTTTGACCAATCGTGAATTCGTTCTATCCTCGTTTTCATGCCCCACTCAATCATCTTTGAAAACATGTTTCACCTGCCGCTTCCCATTCTGGAGAAGCTGGCCCGCCCGGTGATTGTCTACCTTGTGCTCGTGGCTCTGCTGCGCCTCTTTGGCAAGCGCGAGCTGGCCCAGCTCAATCCCTTTGATCTGGTGGTTCTGCTCTCGCTCTCAAACACCGTGCAGAACGCCATCATCGGCGACGACAACTCGGTGACCGGCGGCGTCATCGGCGCCTTCAGCCTGCTGGCCATCAACTGGCTGGTGGTGAGGGTGCTCTTTCGATCCAAGCGGCTCACCAGCGCACTGGAGGGCCGATGCGCGGTTCTTGTCCATGACGGCCAGCTTGACCGCCGCGCCTTGGCACGCGAGTCCCTGACCCGCGAGGAGTTGCTTTCTGTTATTCACAAGCAGGGCTTCGAAGACTTCCACCAGGTGCGCAGATGCGAACTGGAACCCAACGGCACCTTCTACGTGGAGGCTTTCGACCCCTCTGCCGCGGACAAGCGCCACGCGGAGCTGATGGAGCGGATCGACGTGCTCAGCCGGGAGGTGGCTGCGCTGCGCCCGCAACCTGCTGTGAATCCGCAGGGGCAATAGCCGAACTCCAGCATTGCGATATTTTCTAAAATAACTGTTGCGGATATATCCGTTACAGATATATATTCTTTCCATGGCTACTGGAACCGCACCCGCCGCTCCGCTATCACCTGCCGTTTTCGCCATCCTGCTCTCGTTGGCCGAGGGTGAAAAACACGGCTACCTCATCATGAAGGACGCTCGCGCTCCGCAAGGAGGCGGCGTCCAGCTTGGCCCCGGAACGCTCTACGGCTCGCTGGACCGGATGATGCGCGACGGCCTGGTTGAGGAATCCGGCATCTCCGACGACGAGCGCCGCCGCTACTACCGCCTTACCAACCTGGGCCAGTCTGTGCTGGCCGTTGAGTTGGAGCGGCTGGATGCTGCCGTCGCCTCCGCCCGCTCGCTTGGCCTGATTCCGCACGGAGGCCGCTCATGACACAATCTCCGCCTCGCAACAACTGGCTTGAACGGCTTTACGCTGTCGCGCTTCGGCTTTACCCCCCGCCCTTTCGCGAGGCTTACGCACCATCCATGCGCCAGACCTTCCGTGACGCCCTCAAAGACCGCACGCTCTCCCGCAGAACTCTGATCCCGCTGGTCCTCCGCGACCTCGCCATTTCTCTTGCTAAGGAGCATCTTGCCATGTTGCGCGAAACATTCTCACGCCCCGCTTTGCTGTGCAACGCACTGGTTCTCACCGGCCTCGCCACCGGTCTCGCGTTTGCGCTTTATTCCATTCCCCAGCAGGTGCTTAGACTGGGCGCGAACGATCCGCAGATCGCAATGGCCGACGATCTGGCTGCCCGCCTCGAACAAGGCATCGCGCCCGCGGAGGCCGTTCCCGCTGGCTCGATCGATCTGTCCCACAGCCTCACGCCCTTCTTGATTGCTTACGACGATCAGGGCAGGCCACTGGCTTCGCAGGCGCAACTGAATGGCAAGACTCCCACCCCGCCCAGCGGCGTCTTCGCCAATGTGCGCCAGCACGGGGAAGATCGCATCAGCTGGCAGCCTCGCCGCGATGTACGCATCGCTGCCGTCATCCAGCGCGTGAATGGACCGCAACCTGGCTTCGTCCTCGCCGGCCGCAACATGCGCGAAGTCGAATCCCGTGAAGCGCTGGTTGGGCAGTTGGCCGGCTTGACGTGGATCGGGATGATGGCAGTGATCCTGGTTGGAACCGCTGTCTTCGGCTGGTATACGCGGCCCAGAACGGCATAAATATGCCTAGAAAGTCGGCTCCTCGCGTGCGATCTCCGCACGCCGTTCACGAATCAGCTCTTCTACCAAGCTGACGCCCGCCGGAACGGGCCTGGTTACTTCTTCCTGCGCGTTGCGGATTGCCTGCTTGACGGAAAACATGTGTAGTTCGTTGCCGACGACTTCGACGGTGAGCTGGTCCCCCGGCTCCCAGCCCGTTTCCGCGAGAATTTTGGCGGAGAGAGAAAATCCACCGTCCTCATCGAGAAGCACTACATCGCTCGTCATACGCTGCCTCTCGGATATTCTGGCACGATTCCATCCTAAGCAAGGGCCGCATCGACTCCGCGACTAACACGAATGTACCCTCACAGAATCTCTCTTGAGCGGACGGTCAAATCAGTGCACTTGGATCGTCTTATCCTCAACCTTCCCATCTTCTTGCCGGCAGGAAACGATTACCGTCTTGCCGTCCGTTGAGGTACGAAAACTCGGGTTGCCCTCCACAATCGCACTTGTGAAGCAGCGATCCTCCATCACCTCTCGTTTGACGAGTGGAAACCAGCGAGGATTTGTGTAGATATCGTATGCAACCCAATCACTCGTAAAGGCCATGCTGGTCCAATCCGTCCGCCATGTCACGGTCGCGGTTAAGCGGCCTGAGGCGTGAGGAAAGGCGAACATGCCCATGAGAAGGATGAGGCCCGAAATACTCGTCAAAAGAATCAGGGCAGCGGGAATCAGGAGCAGAATGCAAATCGAGCGAACCAACTATTTTGAGTATGAGAGCCAAATCAGAAAGACGAGGCACGAATAACCTGCCACCGCCAGAGGATAGACCATGAGGGGAGCCCAGTAGCCTGCCAAGTACCAGTTTGTCCTGAGCTGCATGACCGAAAGGCAGACCGGACAGGCCAGCATTACGGCAACTGCCCATTGGCGTTCGGGAGTCAACTTTCTCCAACTGCGTGCGATTACCCACCAGGCCAGGGGAATCAGCAGGAGTGGAATCCACCAGATCAGGCAAAAGGCCAGAGCATGATGCTGAGGATCGTCATGGGAGAATTCATAGAGCATATCCCACATCTGCTTTGCCCCCTCGTGCGGCAAGCATCACTCCCACTCAATGGTGCCGGGGGGCTTGCTGGTGATGTCGTAGACGACACGGTTGATGCCGCGCACCTCGTTGACGATGCGGCTGCTGATGCGCTTGAGCACCTCGTAGGGGAGCGGCGTCCAGTCGGCGGTCATGCCGTCTTCAGAATGCACGGCCCGCACCGCCGCAGTGTACGCATAGGTGCGCTGGTCGCCCATAACACCCACGCTCATCACCGGCAGCAGCACGGCAAAGCTCTGCCAGATGGAGTTGTAGAGTCCGGCGGATTTGATCTCGGAGACGACGATCTCGTCCGCTTCTTGCAGCAGCGCCACACGTTCCGGGGTCACCTCGCCCAGGATGCGGACGGCCAGGCCGGGACCGGGGAAGGGCTGGCGGCCCAGAATCTCTTCCGGCATGCCCAGATCGCGGCCGATGCGCCGCACCTCATCTTTGAACAGATCCCGCAGCGGCTCGATCAGCTTGAGCTTCATGCCCAGCGGCAGGCCGCCTACGTTGTGGTGGCTCTTGATGGTCTGGCTGGGACCTTTGACGCTAGAGGATTCGATGACATCGGGATAGAGCGTTCCCTGCACCAGCCAATCCACACCTCCTGATTCTTTGGCAATGCGGTTGGCCTCATCGTCGAAGACGGCGATGAACTCCGCGCCAATGCGCTTGCGCTTGGTCTCAGGATCGGTGACGCCGGCCAATTTTGCCAGGAACCGCTCGCTCGCATCGACAGCGACCACATTCAGGCCCAGCTTGTCGCGCATGTTCTTTTGCACGCTGAGGAACTCGTTCTTGCGCAGCACGCCATTATTCACAAAAATGCAGGTCAACTGGCTGCCGATGGCCTTGTGGACCAGCACCGCGGCTACTGCCGAATCCACCCCGCCGGAGAGCCCGCAGATCACGTGCCCCGCGCCCACCTTCTGGCGAATGCCTGCCACAGTTGTCTCAATGAAGTGCGCCGGAGTCCAATCGCCGGCGGCTCCGCATATCCCGAAGGCAAAATTTTTGATCAGCTGCGGACCGAGCGGCGTGTGATGCACCTCGGGGTGAAACTGCACCGCCCAGATGCGGCGTTCCTCGTTGGCGATTCCGGCCAGCGCGTTTGCGGTGACCGCCGTGCGATGGAAGCCGGCAGGCAGCTCTAGCGCCTCGTCGCCGTGGCTCATCCACACCTGGAGCGTGGGCGGAAGCCCTGCAAACAACGGCGTTGCGCTGTTTTCGATGGTCACTTCGGCGTGGCCGTATTCGCGCTTGTCCCCTGACCGAACCTTGCCGCCCAAATGATGGACGATGAAATGGAGCCCGTAGCAGATGCCGAGCACCGGCACGCCCAGTTCCAGCACTTTGGCGTCGGCAGCCGGCGCATCGGCGTCGTAGACCGACGAAGGGCCGCCGGAGAGAACGATCCCCAGCGGATGCAAAGCCTGAATCTCGCTGAGAGGCGCCGTGCAGGGCAGCACAACGGAGAAGACGTTCTGTTCGCGTATGCGCCGCGCAATCAGCTGCGTATACTGCGAACCAAAATCGAGGATAACAATTGTCTGGGTGTCCACTCCCTAGTGTGTCAGGGTCGAGGGCGGGCTGTAAAGACTGCAAGCGCCAGGGAGTATCGACTTAAGCCTGCGCCAGCGGGACGGCCGCCGCGGAGGTCAGCCAATCGTTCAACTTGGTAACGCTCCAGCCGCACTTGTCTACAAGGTGGGTGGCGAGCAGCCAGTATTTCACTCTGTCCGCCTCGAATGGCCCGTAGTTGAGCACATATGTGCCGAGCATGGCGACATCCTCTTCTATATTGTTTCTTGAAGCCTGGCTATCGATGCCGCCGCATTCAAGATAGACCTTCGAGGAATGATGGATGTATTGCCGCCCCTGCAACGCGGCGCAGAGCTGCGAGTATTCCCTGGTTTCGAGAATCCAATAGTGCCAGACGTCGTCGATGTCTTTTGTTACCGGGATGCTGCCATGGCAAAATGTGGCGATGTTGAGGAACTTGAGAGTCTCCTCAATGCGAATGCCCACTTCTTCGCTGGAGAGCGGCGCGAGCTTCCTCTCGAAGTAGCATTGCATCTGCGGACTCAGGAATGCATCTCTCAATTGCCGGTTTGAGATGGTCATCGAGTTCTCCCCAATCGCCCAACAGCAATCGCACTGGCGCTACCGCGATTGGCGGCGTCATCCATCCATGCCATGGTTTATGCGCACCTGTACAGCCGCCGGTGCGGCGGCCAGGCACCGAGGCGGCAGATTGCTTATTTCTTGTTGACGCAGCAGGGACCGGCATCGGGCTTGCAACAGCCCGCGTCCTTGCGCAATGCGAGATCCTCGGGGCCGCCGCTGCCGAATTTATTTGCCTTCAGGTGATCCAATACCTGCCAGGTCACCAGCATGGATTGCACCAGGACAACCGTCTGCTGGGTTGTGACCGCCTCAGTTGGCAAAGCGCCCGATTCGCCTTCGTGGTGTGACATGGGGTTGTATTCCCTTCTTGATATTCAAATTAGCCGCTAGCGAACGGACGTTCGCGGACGCCTGCGGCGGGGATAGGGGCATCCTACATAGGCTCTTTTTGCCTGTCAAGAAAGATTTAAATCACAATGTCTGCAACTGTATGACGGACGGCCGAGTCTCGCACTGGCGACTTGAAACTGCATTCCCTAGCCAGCCAATTGCTTCTTCACTATCTCGCTGACGACGCGGCCTTCGGCGCGGAGGCCAGCGGCTTGCAGCTTGGCCTGGACGGCTTTGATGACCGTACCCATCTCTTTGGGGGTGGGCGCTTTGCCGGTGGAGGCGGCGACCTCGGCGATGGCATCGGCGACCAGTGCGCTGAGGCCGGCTTCGTCGAGGGCTTTGGGCAGGAACTCCTCGATGACCACAATCTCGGCGGCTTCAGCTGCGGCGAGTTCTGGACGGTTGCCTTTGGTGAACTGCTCGATGGAGTCGCGGCGCTGCTTGATCATGGTGGCCAGCGCCTGCTCGGACTCGGCGGGCGTAAGGGCTTCGCGCTTCTCAATGGCCTTGTTCTTGAGCGCGTTCTTGATGAGGCGCAGCGTGGTGGTGCGGACCGCGTCGTGGGCCTTCATGGCGATGACGATCTGCTGGTTGACGATGAGTTCGAGTGCGCCTGCGTCGGTCATAGGGTTCTGCCTTTTCTTAGCTGGAGTGCGAGCCGACAGCAAAACGGCTCAATGCAGAATTGTACGGCCCTGGCGTGGTTCGATAATAGGGTTCATTCCGGACCGGCATCAGTTTGCGCGGGCGCCGGCATTGGCTCAGCAGAAGACGCCGGCGGCCGAAAGGCCATCACAGGCAGGATGGTGAAGATATGCGCGCACGCGGTGATGGCCAGGGAGTAACCCACGAACCACCACCCTGTACGCAGGAGAAAAACAGCCGGTATCGCTGCTACAAGAACCGCACCGACGGATATTCCGATCGAAGGCAAGACCGCGGCGATGGGTATTCTTGCAAAAGGCCGGCCCGCGATGCGGTTGAACCCGCCGAGGGATGTGGGCTGTGACGAGGTTTGCGTCGCTCTCCAGCGCTCGATGGAGTTGAACAAGCGCCGATTCGCGGCAAGCCAGCTTAGGGGATGCAGGATGAAGGCTGCTAACTCGCCGGAATTGGGTTCGCCGGAATTGGATTCGCTGGATTCAGGCCGGTGAAACCGCACGACCGGCACCAGCCTGACCCAATTTGCAGGCGATGCGGCGATCATTCCCACGTCCACAACGTCGGCCGGATTCAGCTCGATCGTGGTGCGCTCACTGCGGTAACAAAGCCTGCCGCCGGCAAACCAAAGGAGACCGGCGTCGGAGAAGCGGCGGCCATCGTACATGCGCGGCTCGCTGTCCACGGCGAGGCCCACGAGCTGCCCGTGAACGCCGAGCTTCGCTTCCAGCTTGCGCCGCAGCCTGGCGTAGTTGCTCGACATCAGCATTGCCGCCAGACCTTTCGTCAGCAGGCATCCGAGCGCCATTCCGCCCAGAAGCTGCATGGTTCCAGCGCCCACCGTTCGATAGAGCAACCAGGCAACAAACAACCCGGCTGCCGAGCTGCCTAGTAACACGGCCCAGCCGTAGACGCCCGCATTCATCTTTTGCCAGGCAGGCGTGAAAATCACTCCGACGGCCTCCTCCGCGGGAAGTTCGTAGGGATCGCCCGGATCGTCGCTGTTACACAAGCTTTCCACCTCGCTGGGCGTCAGTCTCGCGGCAGCAGCCAGAGCGTGGATGCGCTTGCGTGTGGAGGGATGCGTGGAGAGCCACTCCGCCGCAGCATTCAGTTCAAGCGGAATCTTGTTGTTGCGAGATATTCTGGCCAGCGAGCTGATCATCGCCCGCGGATCTGCGGTGAGAGCAGCCGCGCTGGCGTCGGCGGCGAACTCCCGCGTTCGCGCTCCACGCAAGGCGGCAAACAATACCGTCAAGGGCAGCAGCATGGACCCAAGCAGCCCGCCGGGCAATGAGAGCAGAATTCCGCTCACCGGCGTCCCGAACAAGACCATCGCCAATCCGAGAGCCGTCCACTGGCCGCGGCTGGAATGATTGAAATGCGCAAGTTCGTGCGCCACAACCGCATCCACTTCACGCTTGCTCAGCGACCGCACCAACGGAGCTGTCAGGAAGATGCTCTTGCCCGGCAGCGTAAATGCGGTGGAGAGTTGCGAGCGCGCGGAGAACGAGACGAAGACTTTGATCGGAGGGCGCCGCGCTTTGGCAACCAGGGCCAGCACTCGCTCATTTAACTCGCCGCCGCTCAACTGTATTACGCTGGCACCAGATCGGGCGCGAATCCATCCACGTCGCAGAAAGGCAAAGAGCGGCGCGGCCACCAGCCAGGGGACGGCGACGATCCAGTTCTGTTCCATCATCGACGGAAGCGCCCCGATGACACACGTCAGAATAAGGGGGATGATGGCAAAGCCACCCAGCACCTCGCCGAATCCGTTGCCGGACTTGCCGTCGGCCGGCTTCCCGCGTCCCATGGCAACGCCAGCGGCGACACAAAGCAGAGGCGGCCAGCACAACACGAACAGCGCCGCAAAGTTCGCCCACGGATTGCCATACAGCAGAAGATGGACCAGATCCCCCGCCTGAAGCTGGGCTGCCGCGCCCATCCACAAGATGGTACCCAGCAAGAACACGGAACGGCTCAGCCCTGCGAGCCTCATGCGGGACATGATGGCCGACAGCAAGGTGAGTGCCAGCGCCAAGGCAACCAGTGGCAGATAAACGCCCGCAAGTTGATCGGGCCGGTAGCCAAATCGATAGTAAATGGGAGGGGGCACAGAGCCAGCTTCAAACTGGGCCGTATCAATCACGCGCATTCGTTCGGGCCGCTCTTCCATCGGAGTGGACAACGATGCAATACCCATGCGCGGATAGTTGATCCAGAACTGAATCCTCTCTGAGGGAGCAAGTTTTCGCGCAATGGGAGCGAGATCGACGATGCCCTCCAGCGCAAAACCGTCGCGACGCAGCGCCTGGGCGCACCGAATTTTGATTGGCTCATCCGGATCGCGCTTGGCGCGACCTGAGCAATGCAGGGCATCGGACAAGACTGGGAGCAGGTCGCGCGCGCCGTTGCTGGACCAGGCGCTCATCGAAACCTCGCCGTCAGCCTCCGCGCGAACCTGTACATACACATCGGCGTCCATTTTGCTCAGTGTGACCAACTGTGCCGGGACCAGAGGAGCAGCAGCGAGGCAGAACACTCCGGCAAGGGCAGCGGCAAGAACGGCGTTCTTCGACATGATGCCCGGCTTCCTCCCTATTCGAGCTTCATTGACCCGATTCCAACCTAAACTGAAAGCTCTATCATTCCCCGAACATTCACCGTATCGCATTTGTGTGGGGTTTGTGTTCGATGCCCAGCTCGATATTCAGATTGTTCGGCTGTGCCACCCAGCCCACACGAGGCATCGCATTCATCCACGATGCACGGGGATTCCCAATTCTCCGCAAGAGGCGAGAGAGTTCTGGGCCGTGGCCGGGGAATTTGCCTCTTCAGCAGCATTTTCTAAAAACTGGTCAAAATTGACCACCTTTATGCGTCAAACATGCTTATATCTTTAATATGGGCGGTAGTGACTTTACCCTGAATTTCGAGTGTCCAACCTGCGGCGCAGGCCTTGGCCAGAAATGCCTGTCGCACCGGGGAAGCTCTCGATGTGAATCTCACCGAGAGCGCTGTGTGGTCGCTGCGGACTGTCACCCCACGTCCATGTCGGCGGAACCACCGGCCCCACCTATAAGCCCAGAGGACGATCGGCAGATCTGCCTGAACGCGCGCGAGCCCCTCGTCTAGGTATATTCACCCCACATACTGTGTGTGTTGCGTCTGCTTAACCGCAATATACGGCAGTCTCCCCATTTGTGGACCCCGCCCAAGCCTTCGCCAGCACCGACAAGACTACGGCCGCGAACATCACCGCCGCTGGGGTGCCAGACGGGTCGGCGAGTGGCCCTCCGCACTCTGGGCGACGCGCCTGAAGAAATGATAAAATGTGCACGTTTCAACGCTGAAACAAAGGAGATCACTGTTCACATGAAGACCTTCTACGGCTGTCTGCTTAACCCCGGTGTGTCCCGCCGCATCGCCGCTACGCTGCTCCTGTTAGCCACGCTGGCATGGAGTTCGCCAGGCTTCTGCGGACCGATTCACGAGGCGGTTCGGGACGGCGACATCAAAAAGGTGGAGCTGCTGCTCAAAGGCCAGCCCGATCTGGTGGCAAGCAAAGACGAACAATACGGCCAGACGCCCTTGCACATTGCCGCGTTCAACGACCGCGTGGACGTGGCGAAACTTCTGCTGGCGAACAAGGCGGACGTGAACGCCAAGGCTAAGAACGGATCGACGCCCCTGCATCTGGCGGCGGCGAAAGGCAACAAGGACATCGTGGAGCTTCTGCTGGCCAACAAAGCCGATGTCAACGCCCTGGACAAGGACGGCTGGTCGCCTATGCACTCGGCAACGACATGGGGGCACAAGGACATTGCAGACCTGTTGAGCCAAAACGGCGGCACGGACGCTCTCGCTCCGAAGCCACCTCCGCCGGCCGCTCCCGCACCGAGCGCTGAAAAGACCCCGCCCAAAGAGACCGGAAAGGACGGCCAATTCACCGCCTACAATGACTCAACCGTTTTGGATACGAAGACGAATCTGATGTGGACGGCGCGCGATAACGGAGCCGTTCTCAGCTGGCCAGACGCAAAATCGTATGCCGGGAATTATCGAGGAGGCGGCTATACGGACTGGCGGCTGCCGACTCCCGCCGAATTGGCGGGGTTGTTCGACAAGTCCAAGACGCGCAAGACGTTCTGCCCTGCCGCCGTGGACGAGCTTGGCCAGAGTGTGGACGAGGTCCATGTTACGGATTTGATCCACTTCAGCTGCGTCCGGGAATGGACCTCGCAAGAACGCAGCGACAAACCGGGGTTCGTCACCGTCTTCGATTTCCACTCCGGCAACGAAGCTTCGCGGCCAAGCGTGAAGGAGTTCATCGACACCGCAAGCCGCGTGCTGCTGGTGCGCGCTGGCAAGTAAGAGGAAGGTGTTCCCCGGTCTCACCTCAGGCGGGACCGGGGCATCGCATCCCGGAAACATGGAGATGCGGACCGCACATCCTACTCCACAGATATTTTCGAAATGTAGTTTACAAGGAAATAGTTTCTATATAATCTAATTTCATGAAAGACACCAAAGCACCCGACCTGACCGTTAGCGACCTGAAGAAACATGCTGGATTTTGGCTCCGCTTCGTCTCCAATCACGTCTCGCACGCATTTGCCCGTAGGCTCCTGGCCAGCGGAGTGACGGTGGCCGAATGGGTGGTGATGCGGGAGATGTTCGACGACGAGGAGATCTCGCCGGGCGTTGTGGCGGAGCGGATCGGGATGACCCGTGGCGGCGTCTCCAAACTCGTAGACCGGCTCGTGAGCAAGAAGCTGGTCACACGCCGCGATCGCAGCGATGACCGCCGTTTCCAGTCGATTGCGTTGACGGCAGCAGGGCGGCGGCTGACTCCGCAACTGGCAGCCCTGGCCGACCAGAACGACGAGGAGTTCTTTCATCCGCTCTCAGCCGCGGAACGTGCTGCGTTGATTGCAACGATGAAGAAGCTGGTGCAGGCACACGGCCTGCAAACGCTACCAACCGAATAGTACTGGCAACCGAGTGAAGGAGAAGAGATGAGCAAACAAGTGATTTACGAACTGGCGATCGCAACACAGCAAGGTAAGATGACCTTCCCCGAGGTCGTCAAAGGGCTGCTCGATGCCGGAGTAGAGTCGTACCTCGTGGACTTCGCGACAAAGCAAAAGACCCACTATCTGACGGATGGAAGCACGCACACGGTGCCCATGATCCTGAATCCGGATCCGATCGCAGCGGATTTCGACGGCGCTGCCTTGGTCGCGGCAATTCGCGGCGCGCAAGCAGACACGGTGCGGTACCCCGAGTTTGTGAAGCGGTCGACCGCGGCAGGCGTGATTGGTTATTGGGCCTTCCTGACCGGCAAACGAGTGATCTACTTCGGCCGGAAAGGCGAACAGCACATTGAGGAATTCCCGAAGCCAAAAGCGTGAGCCAGAGCGGGCCACGCCTCGGTGCCTGAGGACTAGGTCGATTTGGCTATCTCATCGTCGAGGCAAAAGCCTGCTTTGATGCTGTTGGCGTTCTGCGAGGTTGTGATTCAGCCCGTTGGTTAGTGGCTTCGTTTATCATCCCCGGTAGCGCGCCGAAGGGAGAAAAAGAGTCCTGAGCGGAGTTGCGGGGACGGATGGAGGCAGCATGAGGGTTCTATTTATTGGAGGCACGGGAAATATCAGTTTGGCCTCGACGCGATTGGCTGTGGAACTGGGAATGGAAGTGACGCTGCTTAGGCGGGGGCAGCGGACAGCCGATCTTCCCAAGGATGTTCGCACTATCGCGGTCGATATCAGGGACGAGGAGGCCGTGGCGCAGGCGCTCGGCAACCAAACCTTCGATGCCGTCGTGGACTGGATTGCCTTTACGCCTGCCGATATCGAACGAGACATCCGCATCTTCCGCGACCGTGCCAGGCAGTTCATTTTTATCAGCTCGGCGAGCGCCTATCAAAAGCCGGTTGGACACTATCTGATTACGGAATCGACGCCGCTGGCGAATCCGTATTGGCAGTATTCACGCGATAAGATCGCCTGCGAGGACCGGTTGATGAAGGCCTATCGCGAAGAGGGCTTTCCGATCACGATCGTGCGCCCTTCGCTGACCTATGGCGATACGCAGATTGTGCTGGCGGTGAATAGCTGGCAGCAGTCCTGGACGGCGGTGGACCGGATGCGCCAGGGTAAGAAGGTCATTGTGCCGGGAGACGGCTCATCGCTCTGGGTGATTACGCACAACAGCGACTTTGCCCAGGGACTGGTTGGCTTGCTGGGGCATCGGCAGGCCATTGGCCATGCCTTTCACATCACCAGCGACGAGGTGATGACATGGGATCAGTACTATCGCATCACGGCGCAGGCCGCGGGTGTTGAGGCGCAGATCGTTCACATCCCGTCGGATTTCCTGGGCGCTTGCATCCCGGATGAGGTGGGCAGCCTGACTGGGGATAAAGCCGTGAGCGTGGTCTTCGATAACAGCAAAATCAAGCGCTTCGTTCCCGGCTACTGCGCCAAAGTTCCGTTTGCGCAGGGGATTCAAAGAACGATCACGTGGTTCGATGCGGATTCGCGGCACAAGCAAGTGGATGAAGCTGCGAATGCAGCCTGGGACAAGCTCATCGACGCCTACGAGAGCGGACTCGATGAGGCATTGCGGAAGTTTCGGTCGTAGAGCTTTATGCAGGGTTTGAACAGCTGCGGAAAAACCCGGGATTGGGGGTGAAATGGGCGAAGAGCATCCCTCAGGGGCGAAAGCGCACTCGTTTGTTGATCTGCTGTGAAGTCGTGCCCTGTTACAAAGCAGTAAGATGAACCAGGGCGTTAGCTTGTGAGGGGAATGGAAGATGAGTCGAACAGAGGGATTGAAATGAGCCTCAAACTTAACAAACCAGAAAAGCTTGGGAAGCGGCGCGAAGCGGAGGAGAAAACACGCCAACGCGGGAGATTATCCTTCATTCTCTACCGGGGTGTGCTGGGCTGGGTGGTCTTATGATTGTAGTGACTTCTTGTTCGGATGTTCTTATCGACCACAAGAGGCTGGCCATTCATCTAGTGCGTTCGTTGCTTTTGATTCTTGCAGGATCGGTCATGGGATTGTTTTGGTGGGACGATGCCGAAAGACGCTTCCATTGCGCAACAAAGCAACAAGATACGAACGATAAAGCTCGCCCCGAATAGGCGTAAATGGTTTGCAGCGAGGCAAGAATGACACTCTCTGAAGTCTCTGTTTCACGCACCACCGGTAAAGTCCGCCCCCACCAGACGCAGAACGAGTCTCTCGTCTTCGAGAAGTCGTCTCCGGGGAAGCGCGCTTACAAGCTGCCTCCGCTCGACGTGCCTGTGGTGGATGTGGCGGCGCTGCTTGGTGATGCGCACCGGAAGGTATCGGGCCTGCTCCCCGAGCTGAGCGAAATCGAGATCATCCGCCACTTCACGCGGCTCTCGACTTGGAACTACGCGATCGACCTGGGCATGTATCCGCTGGGCTCCTGCACCATGAAGTACAACCCGCGCGTCAATGAGGCGGTCGCCCGCATCGAGGGCCTGGCCGAGGCGCATCCCTACCGCCCCGACTCGCTGGCGCAGGGGATTCTTGAGGTCATCTACCTTTTGCAACGCTGTCTCATCGAAATCACCGGCATGGACGCGATCACCTTGCAACCCGCCGCCGGCGCGCATGGCGAGTTCACTGGCATCCTGCTAGTCCGCGCATGGCACGAGTCGCAGGGCAACGCACGCCGCAAGATTCTCATTCCCGACTCGGCCCACGGTACCAACCCGGCCACCGCGGCCATCTGCGGCTACACGGTGGAGAATCTCAAATCGAACGCGGAAGGCGGCATCGACTTGGAAGCCCTCACCCGCCAGGTGGACGAAGAGACCGCCGCGCTGATGCTCACCAACCCCTCGACGATCGGGGTGTTTGAAAGCCAGATCCACAAGATTGCCGACATTCTGCACGCCAAGGGCGCGCTGCTCTATATGGACGGCGCAAACATGAATGCACTGGTGGGCAAGGCGCGCCCCGGCGACTTCGGCGTAGACGTGATGCACCTCAACCTGCACAAGACTTTTTCAACGCCCCACGGCGGCGGCGGTCCGGGTTCAGGTCCGGTGGCCTGCAAGGCGTTTCTTGAGCCGTTCTTACCCACGCCGGTGCTGATCCGCACGGCAGAGACCGAGGGACTAGGGACTAAGGGACTAGGGACTGAGAGACCAGAGACGACCGGCGATCTGCATTGGGAGTACGACCGCCCGCAATCCGTAGGCCGCGTGCGCGCCTTCTACGGCAATACTGGCATGTTCATCCGCGCGCTCGCCTACATTCTGGCCAACGGCCCCGACGGCCTGCGTCAGACAACGGAAGACGCGGTGCTCAATGCCAACTACATTCGCGCCAAGCTCGAAGACATCTACGAGCTGCCCTACAAAACCGCGTCGATGCACGAGGTGGTCTTCAGCGACAAGCGTCAGGCCGCCAAGGGCGTCAAGACCGGCGAGATCGCCAAGCGCTTGATCGACTATGGATTCCATCCCTACACGGTCAGCTTCCCGATGATCGTACCCGGCGCGCTCATGATTGAGCCAACCGAGAGCGAATCGCTTGAGGAACTGGATCTCTTCATCGCGGCCATGCGCAGCATTGCGCGCGAGGTGGACGAAACTCCGGAACTGGTGAAATCCGCGCCCCACTCCACCCGCGTCTCCAAGCTCGATGAAGTGCAGGCAGCCAGAAAGCCCATTCTGCGCTGGCGGCCAGCGGAAACCGCGTAGCGTTGCGGCAAATTCCGCCGGACACAAGAGGGCACTTCAGACCGCTTCGAGAGCTACCGCAAAAATAATTACTGAGAGCAGGTCGAATCAGTGGTATATTTCTTGCGCCCCAAGAAAAGCGGCCTTTTGCCTCTCGTAACGTGGAGCAAGAATGGGGTTGATCCATGAAAGTATGGATTCCCTGCCGGTTGTTCTTCTCTTTGGCCCTGGTGACGGTCTTCTGCGCCGGCACACCGCAGGCTTGGGCCGCACCCGCGGCAACCACCACCACGCTGACCATCACATCAGGCGGAAACACCTTAGCATCGGGCGGGTCTGTCACCGCGGGCAGTGTGGTCACTCTGACTGCCGGAGTCTCCTCCGGCTCCACGCAGTTGACCACCGGCCAGGTCAACTTCTGCGACGCCTCGGCCAAATCCTGCACAGATATCCGTCTGCTGGGCACGGCGCAACTTACAAGCGCCGGGACAGCTGTGTTCAGATTCCGGCCCGGCTTTGGCAACCACAGCTATAAAGCTGTCTTTGCGGGAACGCCCAACGGCGCAACGGCCTACGCGGGCAGCACCTCCAGCACCACGACGCTGACCGTGACTGCGACATCTCCCACTACCACGGCAATCGCCGCCAGCGGCAGCGCGGGCAACTATTCGCTGACAGCTACGGTGACCGGCATGGTGAACGCAGCGAGCTTGGCCGCGCCGGCAGGGACGGTCTTTTTTCTGGATAGCAGCAACGGTTACTTTTCGCTGGGGACGGCTAATCTGGGCGCAGGCACGCCGGGGCTCAGCTTCCTGAATCCCTCAAATCCTGGATATGGCCAGCCAGTGAGTGCTGTTACCGTGGGCGACTTCAACGGGGACGGCATCCTGGACCTGATCTTGGAGCCCCCAGGCTTGAGCACGTGGCTAGGCAATGGGACAGGCAACTTTACCCCGGTAGTACCGATCAGTCAAGGCGAGTCGGGGTGGCCGATTGCGGTAGGCGATTTCAACGGGGACGGCATCCTGGATCTTGCCGTGGTTGACAACTACCCATACTACGTTAGTGACTATGTATATATTTTACTGGGCAACGGGGATGGAACCTTCACGTTCGCTCCCGAACTGCCCATGAACCTTCCCCACTTTCCCATTTCGATTGCAGTGGGCGACTTCAACGGGGACGGCATCCCGGACCTGGTCATAGTGAATGAATTTGATGGCGGGATTGGATTGCCCAACTCGGTGACCGTGTGGCTCGGCGACGGGACGGGCAACTTTTCAGCCCCTTCGTATATAACCCACATACTAACAGGCTGGGCAGAGAACCCCGTCTTGGTGGTGGGCGACTTTAATGGGGACGGCATTCCGGACTTGGCTGTGGCGAACGTTCCGGGCGTGGTGAACGGGCCGGGTGTCTTCATCAATACGGTGAACGTGTTCCTAGGCGATGGGACGGGCAAGTTTAACGCTGCGGCTACAAACCCGGTGATAGGTACACACGCCGGTGGCATGGTGGCGGCGGATTTCAACGGAGATGGCATCCTGGATTTGGCCGTTACCGACGATGACAACAACACAGTGACGATTCTGCTGGGCAACGGGGACGGGACCTTTACGCCCACGGCAACGAGTCCGCAGACAGGCTCAACCCCCTATGACATTGTGGTGGGCGACTTCAACGGGGACGGTATTCCGGACCTGGCCGTGCTGAATAATGGCGACAACACATTGACGGTTCTGCTGGGCAACGGAGACGGAACCTTCACCGCTGAGGGGCCGTGGCCGCAAAAAAGCGCAAACTTTAGCGGCTTTGCCGCGGGCGACTTCAACGGGGATGGCATTTCGGACCTGGCAGCCGCGAGCAGCGCCAACAACACCGTAACGGTGCTGCTGACGCAGTTGACACAAACGGCCACGGCCACGGTGACCGGCATAGCGCCTCTGGGCTCCGGAACCCACCACGTAGAGGCGAGTTATCCCGGCGACAGCATCTTTAGCGGAAGCACTTCCGCCTTCACAGGACTGACCGCACAGCAGGGGACGCCCACGGTGAAAGTGACTCCATCCTCAGCGAGCGTCACCACAGCCCAGCAGTTGACAGTGACGATCAACGTCGGCGGCTCGACCGGCAATCCCACGCCCACCGGCGCGGTAACGCTCACCGGCGGCGGCTACACATCCGCGGCAACCTCACTGAGCGGGGGCATTGCGCAGATCAATGTTCCCGCTGGTTCGCTGGCGCTTGGCGCGGACACACTGACGGCCAGTTACTCCGGCGATACCAACTACGTCACGGCCAGCGGCGCCGCGCTGCCCGTTACGGTCACAAAGACAACGCCGACAGTGACAGTGACGCCGTCGTCATCGAACATCACGATCATGCAGCAGTTGACGGTGACCATTGCCGTGACCTCAGCAGCCGGCAATCCCACGCCCACCGGCGCGGTAACGCTCACCGGCGGCGGCTACACATCCGCGGCAACCGCACTGACCGGGGGCATCGCGACGATCAATGTTCCCGCTGGTTCGCTGGCGCCGGGCGCCGACACACTGACGGTCAGCTACCCCGGCGACGCCAACTACGTTGCGGCTGCTGGCACAGCTCCGGTCACCGTCACCAACCCCACCTTCACGATCACCGGCACGGCGGTCTCTGTCGCGCCCGGCGCAGCCAACGTGAACACTTCTACCATCACTGTGACACCCGTCGGCGGGTTCACCGGCAGCGTGGCGCTTGCGGCCGCCATCACGTCAAGCCCCGCTGGCGCGGTGGGCTCGCCAACGTTCAGCTTCGGCGGCGCAAGCCCAGTGAGCATCTTAGGCGCCGCCGCTGGCACAGCCAGCCTGACCATCTCCACCACACAATCCATTAGCTGTTCCGCAGCCTCCTCCACGCGCCGCGAAGTTCCGTGGTACGTCGGGGGTGGCGCGGTTCTGGCCTGCGTACTGCTCTTCGGCATTCCGGCTCGGCGGCGTAGCTGGCGGAGAATGCTCGGAATCGCGGCGCTCTTCCTGACCCTGGTTAGCGGTGTGCTGGCGTGCGGCGGCAGTGGTGGCAGCGCAACCTGCAACGTCGTTTTTCCTCCTGCCACCACGGCAGGAAACTACACTGTGACCGTAACCGGCACCTCAGGCGCCATCACAACGACGGGCACTGTTGCCCTCACCGTGCAGTAGCGAGGCGCTGGGTGCGCCAAGCCTCGTCTTTGGCTGCTGAGCGTGGAACCGGCTCTATCGGCACTGTTTCCAAGCGGCAGCAAGGACATTGCCCTGGGAGGGTGTGGGATATTTGGGGTGACTGCATGAGTTGCAGACACGACGATTACATGCCATCAAAACCGTTTATTTTGTTTTATTGAGTGGATTTATACAGAACTTTTCTTGACTGTTGGTGCCGAAGAAGGGACAATCGCAATAAGTGCTAAGTTGTTGGAGATGAGCGGTTTACACGATTTCTAGTGCGAACTTAGTGAATCTGCCCGGCGACTCGGTATTAGACAGAGAACCTTACACACGGTGAACCATAGTTTGGTCGCTGCTGAAAGTAGGGTATCTGAAATCGGAGCGAATCCCAAATGGCAAATTCAGCAAGTCTCCTGCGCTACGCAAGCCTCCCCGGCTTGGGTTGGCGGCGGGGCGCATTAGTACAGGGAAAGAACGGGCGCATCAAGCCGAATGCCGTCCACTACAACGGCGTCGAATATACGGTGGAGCCAGAGAACGGCCACTTCCAAATTCGTCAATACGAGAAGGGCAGGAGCATTTACACCAACTGCGGTACTGACATTGAGACCGCCGTCGCACGGCTGTCTCAGCTACAGGCGAAGGCGACCCTCCTGACCGCTCAGCGGAAGCTGGGCGTGGCAAACGAGCGGACTCAGCAACTCCTCACCAAACTCCTCGGCCCCTTCATTGAGAAGTATGCTCATGGCTCCGAGGACACCATGTACGCATACAGGTACACCGCCACATCGTTTGTGAATCTGATGACCCATCGGGGTACTCTGATTTCCGCCGACATCAATGAAGACTGCGTGATTGCCTTCGACCGTTGGCTCGAAGCGCAGGGGAACAAGAAGAACACTCGGGCTACCCGTTACGGTTACATCCGTTGCTTCCTCCGCTACTGTGGTCTTGACCCAAGCCAATGGCAAGCTGAGAGACGGACTTGCCGATGACATTGGCAATGTTGTACAAGAGTTCTCGCTGGACAAGGAAGACTCGGCGCTGAGTCGGCTTGTGAAGCGGGTTGAAACAGCACAGGCGACCATCACAAAAGAGTTTTCGCTTGATGAAGAAGGTTCTGCTCTCTCCCGCCTCTCCATCGTCATCAACGAAGCGAAGGGCTCCATTGATGCCAACCTGACCCTCGACAATGAAGGCTCCGCACTCTATCGCCTGAAGCGGGAACTGGTTGACATTCTCCATGACCATGAGCAGAAAGTTCAGACGTTCCAAGGCGATGTCAAGGCTGCATTGGAAGGAATGAAAGCTCAGCGCAAAGAGACCGCTCGTTCTACGACGCACGGGATAGACTTTGAGGCAACAGCCTGTGAGGTTATTGAGAAGGAAGTGCAGAAGGCCGGGGATGTCGCCACTCGGGTGGGAGCAACCACCGGCCAGATAAAGAACTGTAAGGTCGGAGACCTCGTGGTTGAGCTAGGGGCAGACTGCGTGGCGGCGAGAGAGAAGTTTGTTGTCGAGGCAAAGGAGGATGCAGGGTATTCCGTGGCGAAGGCTCTCGCTGAACTTGATACCGCTCGAAAGAACCGGGGTGCCAGCGTCGGACTCTTCCTCTTCTCTGCACAGACCGTCCCGCAGGGGATGGATATGCTCACCCGCAATGGTGATGATGTCCTTGTCGTGTGGGACGCTCAGAGGATTGAGTCGGATGTCGTCCTCCGTGCTGGGCTTTCCCTGGCAAAAGCACTTTGCGTCCGCAAGCAAAGGGAGCGCGACAAGAATGATAGCAACTGGGAAGAGGTTGATGCTGCTGTCTTGGCCGTAGAGAAAGAAGTCAACCGCATTGGACAGATGAAAACGTGGACGGAGACCATCCAGTCACACAGCGGAAAACTGCTGGACGAATTCCGCAAGATGACCAACAATCTGGAGGCTCAGATAGCCGAACTCGAAGGTGGCGTGTTTGCTGAGGTCGTCATAGAACAGCTTGTATCCACCCCGGTTGTAGTCGTCAATCGAGAAGACCAGTTCGGACTTGCCATCGTTGTCATAGTCCCCTGCGTCAACGAGCCACATATTTGAACCCAGAAAGCGTACCTGCTGCCCCGGCGTGATAACGAACCACTGAGATGTGAACGCTTCGTCAGGAGGGCCGTCACATTCGCCCCCTCTCAGCATCACTTCGGCAATGAACCAGTGTCGGCTCGAAGCGTACGCCTTATTTGTCTTTATATTCGCGTCAGTGTAAGGCCATGGCTTTGCGTGTTCAATGTCCTGCTGGCTACAGTTTGTCACCTTCGGAAAGCGGCCTCGAAATGCTTTACGAACCGCAGCAGTCGTGGCAAGGGAAAGCTGCGTCGGCTTCCAGTCGTCTGGGTCTCGATAGTTCGGTTCAGTGATGGCAACCAACGGTCGATAAACGGGTTCTCCAAGAAAACCTGCGAAGTCTGTAGAGGGCTTGCCAATCGTGGGTGGCGTAGTGCTGCCGACGATGGTCTGCTGACCGACCGTGGCATAGAAGTCAAAGGACGACGGTGTCCTGCTTACTACCTGCCCGACCTGCTTACCGTCGAATGAAATCGTCCAATTCACTTGCGACGGGAACTTCACCGCAATAGTCTTCAAGCAATCTTGGTCTGGACATTTGCTTGGGAATGCGAACCATCCTGCTCCCTCCTTCCGAAAGACAACTCGCACATCACGATAATGTGGATTACCCGCATAGTGTCCCGGATTGTCCTCAAGAATGCCGACGAGCGTCGGCTTTATCTGTCCCGACGTGCCGGGAGCCAGAGCGAAAACAAGAGCCGCAAGAGACGCAACAGCAAGATGTCGTTTGAGCATCATCAATCACCTTCAGCAGAGTTTCCGCATCGCTGACGATTCAATTTGAACCGCTCAAGGAATGCGGAACTTGTCGTGGAGCATATCCATGTGAAAGGAAGACAGTGCATAACTGCTATTTGATGGTGCGCCTTCGTTTTCGCTTTTTCTCTGAATGAAAAGCGATAGTATCCCCCGGACTGACGTTAATTCTCAACAAGACTCCTGCACCTCTGCAAGTCTCTTCCAAATCCTTTTCGCGGAAAACCCCGCCGAACTCATCCCGCTTTTGGAGCAACCGCTTCATATTCTTGCTTACACTGCCAGACTGGAGGTACCGGAAGACTTCCCAACCCAACATGTCGGCTGGTTGCAAAGCAGCGGTTGATTTTGGGAGCGTCACTGGCGGTGGCAATTTATCTCGCTTGAATACCTGCTCCATATCGCCATAGTGCTTCGTCCCTTCTTCCACATAGACGAGCAATCGGTCCTCCGACTGGAACGTAGTAGTTTTCCACCTGTTTACATCTTTGGCAAGGTTCCGAGCAGCAAGAGCAAAAGGCGTAGCAATGAATTCTTCCAAGGTGTATTTCTCATTCACGCGCCTATACGCGGCCATGTCCACTGCGCCCACAAACCTCTCGCATGTGTGCGAGTTGATGAGGTTGACCAAAGTTCCCAAAATCCAATCTCGTTTAAGGCTAGTTCGCGACTTTGCCATGAAGTCTGTCATGTGGAAGGCATTCCCTAGCCCAAACCGTAACAAGGCAGCACGCCATTTCTGCTCAAACGCTGACCATTGTGACTGAGTTGAGACAAATCCAGCAGCAATGACATAGGGCTTATCCACTGGGTGTCCGCTATCGTCGATAAACAAAGCGTAATCAGTCATCGCAAACCATACTCGAAGAAGAGGCGGATGAAGTCTACATCCATGTGAGGTTCGTGGGTCGGCCAGTGTTTCTGGAAATCCAGCAAGAAGTTCGGCCAGTCCCGTGGGAGACCATGCCGGTCAAAGTATTCGATGGGGAAGGAGAAACCGTGGTCGATGCCGACTATGGTCGGGATGTCCGTCGCCAGTTCCTCGCAGAGCCATTCGGCGAGACCCCGCCGCGTCCAGTACCACCGTGGACTCGATGGAGGCTGAATCTGTACTGGCGTGCCAGTGCCTTCGGCAACGTACACCCGAATTCCCTTGCAACTGGAGTCGGGCGTCACAGCGCCGGAATAGTCGATGCCGATGTAGCGGGTGAAGTGGGGCATGGCGTTGCACTCCAGCACAGACATTGGTTCTTTGCTCTCCATTATCTAGTGCCGCAGCGGTGCTGCGCCCATGCCCACATTGCGGAGTTGAGATGGTAGGCAAAGCTAAACGTCCACACCTACCGAGGACGCTGCCCGATGTCTCCGCAAGCATAAGCAAGGCGCTGGATAACTTGCGTTTCTGCCTGATAAGTGCCATGCTCAATCAGGAGGTATAACTCACATGCAGAAAAGGCGCAGAGTTAGCCGAATAAAAGTATCTACCGCATCAGTTTCCAGTTACCCGCCCGGAATGGAATGGTTACGCGCCTTCCATGTGGCTGGCAGCTTCCGTTTGAGCAACGGGTCGGAAATGAGAATCGGGACGATACGCAAGAGCAAGTAACAAACGAGAATCCAGCAAAAAGCCCGGTCATTGCGACCGGGCTTTTCGCGTTTGCAGTTGAGAGCTACGCCGTCTTAGCCTCCTTAAAACGATGTCACTGTAGTGTTTCGACATAGAGAGGCCAAATCAAGAGCCATGACACTTCTTGTATTTCTTACCGGAACCACACGGGCACGGGGCGTTCCTTCCGGCCTTGGAAAATTGAGATGTGACAATCTCTGTCATTAGGTCAGACTTCAGGTTCTCCAACTCCGAAAGATTCAAGCTATCCGATGGAGACAGTTCCACCAGCGGTCCTCGGTCTGTCATCCACCGCTTCGCATTCAGCAGGTCGGTCTGCTGTTCACACGCCTTGAAAATCTGCTGTAATCTCGAATCGTTCAGAAGCGCAATGCGAACATTGTGTGAGACTCGTCCGGTGTCGAAGTCATAGTCGGCAGGTGGGTCGGGAATGAAAGTGATGGACTCCTCTGGTGGAGTTTGCGGAGTGATACAGACGACCTCACCCGTTGGCTTCCTCCACACCGCGTGATGCTCGGCCTCCACAAAGATGTTGTCATGTTGCCAGACAAGCCACCCATTGACGATTTGACCACCTATTTTCGCTACGACATCCCTGACATTTTGGAAACAATATTGAGCCCTTGCGCCGTCCATGGCTTCATAGGGGACTACTATGGCGGTATTTGGTGGAAAACCCAGTTTTTGCTCGATAAGCCGAACAGGGTGGCTTTGAGCATCAGGCGAGAATATACGAATCATTTGTTCAGAATTATATGGCCTAGCGACTTTGAGAGCCTGTACTGCTCATCCGTCAGGGTCAGATAGAATTCGTGGTACTACCCGCCCGTTGACCTGCCGCTCCCGTGCCAGCCGGATTCCAGCGGCTCTGCAATCCACGGAGACACACCAGTGGATTTCTATAGATATAGTGCTTTTCGAAGCGCGTTTTCGCGACAAGCCGCCAAAATAGTCTTCGGTTGCCGATGAGGAGGCCACATCTCGCCGGTGAGGCGCTACCGGCCTCCTGTCCGCTGCTGGCGGGTGACGAGTTGGTCAGGCCGACCGAGGAAGACCTCGGAGGGCAGGTACCGGCGAAGTTCGCCACAAAGAGGGCATTCAACGGTGATGGATTGAAACGGAGATTCATCCCGACCAGCGGTCACATCGCGGCGGCACCGCTTGCAGGTGACGACGAACAGTCGCCGCTCGACAGTTGGGAATCCGAATGCCATTCCCTGAGTATAGGCGAATACGAAGCGAAGATTTGCACCGACAGCAACCAGTCGCTGACCCCTTGAAAAAAACGCATTGAAAACAAAGGCGTTGCGCCGGTCGGCTTAGTGCGTACTTAGCGAAATCTGGAAATTATTCGGCAAGAATCGAGGTCGAAAAAGTGTATGGTCAATATACCTAACCTGATGATTCAACTATAGTTCAACTACAGTTCGACCTTAGCGAGGCTAGAACGCAGTTTTGTCCCCCAGTGAGACCGATTGGCTCGACTCTGGGGGATTTCTCTGCTTGCAACTTGTTGAAATGATTGATTTTATTGTATTTACTTGACAGCTTGGTGCCGAAGAAGGGACTCGAACCCCCACACCCTTGCGAGTACGTGGACCTGAACCACGCGCGTCTGCCAATTCCGCCACTTCGGCACAAAACACAGATCCAGCTCTCTCCGCTGAACCAGCAGCAACTCTGAGTCTCGCAAATGCAGAACCCGGTGTCAAATCTCCGCCTACCGAGTGCATTGGTAGAAACTCGGTTCTGCGTCAATCGCCAAAATTTAATCCAAAGTATACAAAAATGCGTTGACAGCGCCTAAATAAGAAAGTACCTTTGCGCTGTTGTCTATCTCACCCCCCGGAGGTACGCAAATCATGAAGACGAAGATCATTCTCGCGGCAGCGATCGCGCTGCTGGTTTCCGGTCCAACATTTGCCCAGGAATTCACTCCCTGCGTAAAGGGAACCCTGGCAAGCTACATCGCGCTGGGCGCTGGCGGCTGCATGTTCAATAGTGCCCTCTATCGCGATTTCACCTATGCAGCTCCGGCCTCGAATACGATTACCCCGGCCGAAATCGTCGTGACTCCGGCCGAACTTCCCATAGCCACGGCTCCGTTTCAGGGCCTCAACTTTTCTGCGCCCTGGAAAGCCGCAGCCGGACTAACCCAGGTCTCCATCATCGGTTACAACGTGGTGCCGTTCCCGCCCCAAGCCGAACCGGCTCCGTTGTCGACCGACCTCACACTTGATCTCGGAACCGTAACGATTTCGGGAGTCATCGGCAGCGTTAGCATAACTCAGCAAAGCACGTCGTCCCCCGCAGTCTCCGCAACCAGTACGGCCAACCTCGAAGTTTACGAGAGCTGCGCCGATGCATGTACGATTCGGCAGAGCGACTCCGTTACCATCTCACCCGTCACGACGTTGCAAACCACCCTCACCATAACGCTCACCGGCGGCAATGGCGGAGTTTCGCTGAAGAACTTCGCGACCAACGAGTCCTTCGGCGTCCAGCCAGAATAACCCCAATGAGGATCGCTGCAGATCGTTTCTCGCGTTCGCTAGAGATGGCGCGGACCCAAGAATCGCCTTCCAACCCTCATTGCCCCTCCCGATTGGCGGAAGGACGATGAGGGTAGGAGCGGCCGATCCACGAGAACAAAGCCTGTTTGGGGTAGCCGTCAAACCAGCTTGGCGTCGAGCAGAATTTCGGTGTTGTTGGCAAAGAGCTTTGAGATGGGGCAGCCGCCTTTGGCGTCGGCCGCGGCCTTGTCAAACGCTTCCTTGGTTGCGCCGGGTACGCTGGCGGTGGTGGTCAGCGCAATCTTGGTGATGGCGAAGCCGCCTTCGGTCTTGGCCAGAGTGACGGCCGCGTGGGTTTCAATCTTTTCCGGGGTGAGGCCCGCACCTCCCAACTGCGCTCCTAGAGCCATGGAGAAGCAACTGGCGTGGGCCGCCGCAATCAGCTCCTCGGGGGTGGTGCCGGAGTCGGCGCCTTCAAACCGTGTGGCGAAAGAGTAGTTCGCATTGCTCAGCACGCCCGTCGCCGTCGAGATGGTGCCTTTGCCTTCCTTCAGTGAACCTGTCCAAACCGCACTTGCCTTGCTTGCCATAGTCCCTCCTTGGGGGATCCGTATTACGGATGATGCAGAGTTGATTGTGAGCTGAATTGGCTGAAAACCGACCGGCGCGGCGCCGCAAGGGGAAGCACGCGCGACGCTACCAGTGTTGATGCATCGTGCGCAGGTATAGATGCCGTGGCGCCGGATGCCTTCACTCCTATGCTAATCTGTCTCCCATGCTTCCGGAGCGGCCCAAGGCGCTGGATTGGGGAAATGCCCTCGATTTCTCACAAGATGGGAAGGAAGACGCAGCCTCGCGCGACGAGCCGCCCGTCGACCACCACTGTCAGATTTGCCCCAACTGCGGGCACCGGCTCACCGGCCACCACTGCAAGCTGGTTTGCACGCAGTGCGGCTACTACCTGAGCTGTTCGGATTACTACTGAGCGAAGCCCCTGACGTAAACACCAGTCCCAGCCAGTCAGAGGCTGAAGGATGCAGATTGGCGTCCTTGCATCTACCTTAGTCCAGCCGCGTTAGAAAGGCCTCGCCTTCGCTGGGCCGGAGGCTCCTGGCAATGAACTCGGCTTGCTCGCGGTTGTCGCCCTGGGGGCGGATGCGGACCCAATAACTATCCTCGCCGGGGAACTCGATGACGTTCGAGTCAGGGTATTTGCGCAGAAGCTGCTGTTTCAGCTTGCCGGCGTTGTGTTCGCTCTTGAATGCGCCGATCTGCACGCACCACCGCCCGCCGGATGCGATGGGCTTAGGGGTCTGGTACACGTCGACGCGGACCTCAACCAGCCCTGCCCGATAGACTCCCGTAGCCTTGGCCGAGGCGATGGTGAGATCGATGATCCTGCCCTCCACAAATGGACCGCGATCGGTAATGCGCATGGCGCTCATTTGCCTGGTCTTGAGGTTGGTCACCACAATCAGCGAACCCATCGGCAGGGTGCGGTGCGCGGCGGTCAGGGCGTAATCGTCGAAGACCTGTCCGTTGGCGGCTTTGCGGCCCTTGTAGGGCGCGGTATACCAGGTGGCCAAGCCCTCCTCGGAGAGGATCGGCCTGTGCAGGTTCACAAAGTCGAGGTCTTCGTCGCTGACTCCGCCGGGGGGCGCTGGCGTGATGGGAATGCGCGCGACTGGCGGCTTCTGCGCCGTCCGGGGGTAACTCTGCACCGAAGGCGGAGCGGCCTGAGGAGCGGGAAGCTGAGACCCTTGAGTCTGGCGATGCCCGCAGCCGGAGACAAACACAAGCGACAAAAACGCGAAGAATGGGGCCAACCCGGCCCAGCCAAACCCGATCCTATGCGGGTGTGGATTCATCAGCTAGCCGGGTCCTTGGGGGGGGCGGGCGGCTTCTGTTCGAGGTGGTCGGCAAACTGGCGCAGGGAATCGGCCATCGTCCGCAGGGCGGAGATCGATTCAGTGCGGACCTGCGGGATTACGGCGGCGTTGACATAGGCGGCGGCGTGGCGCACCTCCATCTCGATCAACTCGATGGCTTCGTCAATGCGGCGGCCCACGCTGCTGGGTCCGGGACCGGGAGGTGGAACACTGCTCATGGGAATTACCTCCGGCCAATCGCTGCTGGCCAGTAACACTTGCTTCAAGTCTGGCTGGCGCGGAGCGGCGCGTCAAGATCGGAAGGTTGAAAGGTGCCGCAATCGTCAATACGCGCACCGACGCTGAAACCAAGCTGGAAACGCAACCGGTTCCCAGCTGCGCAGCCGCGCGGCATACCCCCACCCGGATTCTGTAAGGAAGTTACCTGTTTTCAATAGATTACCGGAATAGTTTGACTATAAATTCTTGATTCCACAGGAGTTATTTGCAGATTCCTGGCACCAAAGGAGTTAGGGCGCTTTTTCGGTGTGCGCAGGGTAGGTCTTAACCCATTCCGGCAGATAAGCCGCCCTCCCGCCGATGCTGGAACTGGATGCACGCTCGGCTTCCTGTTGACATCTTGGTACACCTCGACCTCATTTCATTGTGCGCCGGCGGAAGGTAATTCTCTGCAAGACCGGCACGCCTCCCGCCGGGGAAGGAAAAAAAGTCCCTGGCTGCCGCTGCCTAGGTTGCGATTCGCCAGCCCTGATGGTTTTCGGGCGAGAACGGCGTTTGGACCTAACGTTTATCGTTACCAATCTGGCTAACCCAAAAATCCGGTAACCCCAGGAAAGTCCGATCTTCGTTTTCAGATTCTTCCCACTTCGTCTATGAACTTGGCAAGTGCGGCTGGTTCTACACCGCGGTCTGACCACCAGTCGGTTATCGGCCTGACGAGGGCGACAGAGCGCGACTCGGCTGAAAGCTGTTCGAGCTCCCTTTCAATTTTGCTAGGCTTTACCAGTGAGTGTGCAGCCCATTTCGTAAAAGCGAAAATCCACATCGCAACAAATATGGAAATATTCCATTTGCTCCAGTTCGATGTACTAGCAAGAGGCTGTTGTACGTCTCGTCGAACTCCTGCCAGAACGGATTGGAGTGCCTTTAGAGTCGCAATCTGCTGCTGAAGGCCGCTGTGACCAAAATAGAATGCAGCTATCTCAGTGATTCTCCCTTCTGCGCTTCTTTTGAAGATGTCCGATCTATCTTTAAGAGCATGTTCCAAAGACGAGCGCAACTCCTTTGCCCAAATACTACAAAGGTCGTCTGCAGAGATGCGTCCATCCACAAATAGGGGGGATATTACGTCCTGATAAGGCCACGGCTCAGCCCAAGCCAGAGCCCTCATGTGCCCACGCATGGAGTCCACTAGGAGAGTTGCTTCCTCAGAAGTTATTGTTCGCGGCAACACCTGATGAAGAGAATCGATCAGGTCCCGAAAAATAGCCTCACCATTCTGCCTGCTAGCGTAGTGTTGAGTCATCCAACCAAGGACTAGAATCCTCTCTCTGTGACTGAACGACGCCGTATACCGAACGACATCGCACACGCCATTCGGCTCTTGGAGTTGCAATTCGAGGAAATTCAGACCCATCCACTTAAGTAGACCATTGGGGCTGCAAATAAGTCGGTCTCGCTGCACATCCGAAAGTCCAAATTGCACTCCAAGAGCGACATCATTCAGGATTTGACTCAGTAAGGAGAGCTTAACCACATCGGCCCGTCTGCTTTCCTCCGCCTCCGCCACTGTTGCCGCTTGCGATTCTGCCATCGAAAGTAAAGCATCTGGAGCATGGTGCCAAAGGATTTGTACGGCGAAAAACTCCGACCAGCTCAGGGCGGCATACTTAACGCCATGGAAAAAGCTCTGAGGTCGATCGGATGAGGCAAGTAGCGATTCAAAAGACATCCGGATATAGCTGCTAGCGACATGCGTCAGTGGTGCATCGACCTCACTGTCATGTACCCGACCAAATGCGCTGCTCAAGAACCCAGCTAAAAAGGTAAGAAAAGCCGTTTCCGCCGACAGTTCGAAAGCTTGGATCATATCCCCAGCTTGCGAGTTGGCAAGGATCTCCCCCAGCACGTCCCATTTGGCGCTGAAGTTCGTGAAGTTCCCTGCCTGTTGATCCACGCAGCCTCTAAGGCCGGGGGCGTCCTGTAGAACAAGCGATTCGTCCTTCAGTAAGGCCAAGTTCTTCATTTTTTCCCTAAGGGCGTCACCCTCCACTCCCCGAAGCGACTGCTCCCCACTCCACCCAGCCAAAACATCACCTGCAAGATGTCTATCGAGAAAAGCCAGAGGTTCAATGCGTTTGGGAGCGGCGGCGAGTGCGACTTTCGAGTCGAACAGCATTTGCACCATTGAAGTATCGGCTTCCGTGCCAGAAGGTGCCTCAAATGCTTGCTTCAGAAGTCTGGACGAGTACTTCTGTACCTTGAGCAAGACGTCAGGAGGAATCGGCGTAATCAGCAGAGGGTAATTCTCGTTTGCCTTTTGAATAGAGTTCGAAAGATGGAAGCCGGCGGCTGGCAGGCCGTCCTGATCGATGATCAGGAAATAACGGTCGTGTAGCGTTCCGTACTTCAGACCATACACGCGCAATCTAATCCCCCTCATCAAAGGTTTAAGCTGCTCGCAGCCCGCAAGGAGGTTGTTGATACGAGTCTTAGCAGCCACGGAGGGCTTGCGCCGGTTGCGCCATTTACCGCAGAGTTGAAGGATGCCGGTTCTTTGAGGTTCAGGCTTGGGCAGCGATGTAAAAACGATGTAATCGCCGTGGCTCCCGGCATTTGGAACAACGAGTCCAATGCCTGCGTCCTCAAAATAAGGATCAAAAATTATAACCTGATGATTTTGGTGCCTAACCAAGAGGTCCTTTACCCATTCCACGAACTCCAAGCGTCCCAGGCCAGCGCCATCGCTCAGCCGGTCAAAGAAACGTCCGTTCGACTGCGGAGGTTGCAATCGGGCAAATATTGACCTGACGTCACGGTTAGTAGGGACCCAGGGATCGGCCTTGCGGTCTCCCACGTGAGTGGAAAACCCCGTGCTTCCCTGATTGATGGTCTGAGCCGCCCGTAGCCTTTTTGAAGCGGCGACAGATTTTGTCACCCTTTCGAGCCAGTCGAACCGAACAGAGCCACCTCCCTGTCCGACCAGATGGCCTTTGACGGTGACTTCCCGTATATAGCCGATCCGCCATCTGCAACAAAGGGTGCTGGTGCGGTCGTCGTCGACTGTGGATCCATAAATCTCGACTTCCGTTTCGTCGACAACCGTGCGCAATTGCTCAGGCACCTCAAACTCGCACTCAAATTCACAGCCCTCGACACATTCGACAGTCGCAATGCTTGAATGAACAAGTTGGCTGTCATTGAGTACGCTCAAACGGACGTGGAATCTGTTGTAGTGCGGGAGCTGAATCGGATTCAGCTTCACCGCGAGAACTCTGGCCTTGACCTTCCAACCCACGCTCAAGAGTTCACGCTCGCTGTCGTCCAGGGTCGGAAAGACCAACAGCTCCAAATCGCCCAATCGGTTGAGATCTCTGTTTCCGAAGTCCAAGCCAGTGTCGGAATCCAGGTGCGCGACGATAAAGGTCGACAAAGCCTCATCAAGATCCAACCCCGTGCGAAGCAATGCGATCTTATCGGTTGGAACCAAAGCTGCACTGAATGCTCCAGCGCCCCCGTGTGGGCTCAAAGGTTCATCTTGATTTCGCGCATCTCGATTCAGTTGGTAGGCAACCGGACGGTAGGCCAAGGGCAAACTGAGCGTCGTCGTTCCAACCCGTCCGGCTAGTTTCAGAGAAAGTTTGAGATTTAAGTCCTTGCTCACTCGCTCCACGGTGTGGCCGTCGCTCAACTGCTTGAGTAACGCCGCGGTGAGCGTGCTCTTGACGTAAAGGCTGAGTCGAATGATTTGTGCCCTATGCTCCCCCACCGTTTCAAAATGGTCCTCCTCGTGGGCGAACCAAGCGTCGCTCGAGTAGTTGTACGGAAGGAGTCGTCCGTAGAGGAGCCGATTCTCGATCCTATTGCCGGACTCCACCTGTAACACCCAGAGTTGCAGAGCACAGTCACGGCCGTGCTTGGAAAACAGCCTTTCTAGCCTCCCGTCCTTGACTAGATCATCCAATGAAAGCGGCATTTATTCTTCTCCTGGTTCCGCCAGGCTAAAAGGCCAGCCGAAGACTGCTTAGATATCGAAGATAACAGCAGGCTCCCTCCGAGATTCCCTGCTGCCGAAGCCCCATGCTTTCTCCAGAATCTGCGATTTACTACTGTCGTACCTGGGAGGGTGCACCCGGTTTGGATGGAGCTTTGGAACCAATGGGTTATCCGTTCGCTGTCTTCAATTGACCGTTCAGGGGCGGATTCCGCCATTCGCTGCATCGGGTTTGGGTTGACCGCCATACCCGGTTACCCTACAAATGCATTTCTAGTCTTCCGATTTCCGCCGTGGAATCTGGGGCTTGGGCCGGGCGGGCAACTCCAGCCGGCGGTACCTTCAAATTCTGAGGAGACAGCAATTTATGGCCAAAGCGATTAAGTATGCCGAGAAAGCCGCCGTCTACGCGGCCAAGGGTGCGTGGGTGGTTTTTGAGCGCCTGAACCGCATCAGCCCCAATGCTGGGTTTACGCCCAAGTGGAGCGACAAGCCGCTTCAGAAGAGCTATCAGAAGGAAAAGCCGCCTCTCGGCTGGCCGCGCACCACGGACTCGCTATGCCCCAAGTGCGTGCCCGAGATTCGCAAGCAGATTTTGGACGGCAAGCTGCCCCATGAAGTGCTGCTGAATGAGAAGGTGGGCGAGATCAAGGCCCAGATCGTGGAGCGCGACGGCAAGATCCTGATGGTGAAGGATTGCCCCAAGCACGGCCACTTTGAAGACGTGATGTCGATCGACACCGCCTTCTTCAAGCACCTGGAAGAGAGCTTCCCTGGCCGCGACATAAAGGCCCACGGCAAGGGCTCAGACGATCTGCACCACCACGGCACCTCGACCGTGACCCACGGGCGCGGCTCGGTGCTGACCATTGATTTGACCAACCGCTGCAACATGATGTGCGATCCCTGCTTCATGGACGCCAATCAGGTTGGCTTCGTCCACGAGCTGACGTGGGACGAGATCAAGACCATGCTCGACAACGCCATCACCATCAAGCCCAAGCGGCAGATGAGCGTGCAGTTCAGCGGCGGCGAGCCTACGCTGTCGCCTTACTTCCTTGACGCGGTGGCCTATAGCCGCAAGGTGGGCTACAACAGCGTGCAGGCAGCATCGAACGGCATCGAGTTCGCCAAGAGCAAGGAGCTTTGCCGCGCAGCCGCCGAAGCTGGCCTCCGCTACGTGTACCTTCAGTTCGATGGCATCGGCAACGCCGCCAACTCGCACCGCAAGGTGGGCAACCTCTTCGACGTCAAGCTGCAGGCCATCAACAACCTGCACGAAGCCGGCGTGGAGATTGTGCCGGTAACCACCATCATCAACGGCATCAACAACGAGCAGGTGGGCCGCATTATCCAGTTCGCCCTCGACAATCCCAAGACCATCAGCTTCCTGAGCTTCCAGCCGGTCAGCTTTACCGGCCGTGACGAAGACATCACCGAAGAGCGCCGCATGGCGCAGCGTTATACGCTGAGCCACATGGCGCACGATGTGAAGAAGCAGTGCGGCATCGGCGAGCCGGAGCGCGACTGGTTCCCAATCAGCTTTATGAGCACCTTCTCTGACTGGGCCGATCTGATTCACGGGCCCGGCGCCGAGTGGGGCCAGCTCTCCTGCGGCTGCCATCCCAACTGCGGCATCGGCATGGCGCTGATGATCGACAAGGAAACCAAGGAGTCCGCGCCGGTGACGGCCTTCCTTGATATGGGCCAGGTGGCCAAGGATCTGGCCAAGGTCAATGACGCGGCACGTGGCAAGACCATGTCGATCATCGGCCTCGCGCTCTCGCTCATGCGCAACTACGATCCCTTCCAGTCGCCCACCCACTTCAAGATCACCGACATGATGAAGAAGATGGACAAGACCTTCAACGCCACCGGCAAGAACTACGGCAGCGTGAAGGGCGACCGCACCATTGACGACATCAAGAAGCGCCGCCAGGATCGCTGGAACTTCCTCTTCATCGCCGGCATGTGGTTCCAGGATCTGTTCAACTACGACTTCCGGCGCACCGAGCAGTGCATCATTCCCTACGCCACACAAGAGGGCGAGATCAGCTTCTGTGCCTACAACACCGGCGTGGGCTGGCGCAACATCATTGAGAAGATGCACATGACGGCGACTCTGACCAAGTGGTATGAGGAGCACGGCCGCCATGAGATCTTTGCCGGCGGCAAGAAGGTGGGCATGACCGAGGTAGGTCACCATCTTGCGCTTAACATGGAGCATGTGAACTCCGAAGCCAACCACACGCTCGATGAATTGGGCATCGCCAAGAACTCCCGCGAAGAGAAGATGCGCGCCCGTGCCGTAACCACTGCGGATAAGGTAAAGTCGGATGCCGAAAACGCGCAGATGGCCAAGCTCTATCGCGAACACGTCCTGGGCGAAAAGCCGATCGAAGGGCTGGTTCGCCTCGATGCTATCCGCCCTGCATCCAACAACGCCACCAGCCCCATCAACAGGCAGCAAAAGGAAGCCGAGCCCGTAGCCGGAGACTAATTCACTGCACCTTGTTTCACTCAGCACACAAAGGCCGTTCCCACTGGGAACGGCCTTTGTGTGTGAGGCATGAATTGTGTTACTTCGACAGGTGCGAAATCGCCGCCCCAGTTCACAGTGGGAACACAAATGGCGTAGTTACGCTGCAGAGTGCGAAGGAATGCGTGCTCTGCGATCCTCACCCTTTGGACACACTCAGTCCTTGTTTTCGATTGCTCGTTTCAGAGCGGAAAGCTGGTCGCAGAATCGGAGCCGGGTGGAACGCAGCAGCCATGGAAGGGTCAACCACATGAAGCCATGTGGGCGAATGTCGCAGGTGAAGAGGATGGTGGTACCCGTGTCATCGGGTTCAAGAACGTATTCGAAGACGCCGGTGACGCCCGAACGCGTGTTGCGCTGACCAATCCTGCGCGGAGGCTCGTAGAGCCACACTTCCGACTCTACTTGAAGCGTCTTCCCGAGGACATCCATGGTCATTAGAAGCGTTGCGCCTTGGTGCACAGGCCCGCCGCCAACGACTTCCAAACGCCTCACCATGTTGCGCCAGCGAGGTGCAGTGCTGAAATCCATCATGAACGCGAAGACCTCTTCTCGTGGCCTGCCGATGTGTTGCGAATAGCGGAAAGCGCGCATCAATCGTTTTCCTCCAGTTCAAAGATATCGTCCACCTTCTTGTCGAAGGCCCTTGCAATTTTCATTGCAAGGGGAAGCCCAGGATCGTATCTGCCCGTCTCAATGGCATTGATCGCCTGACGCGAAACACCGACACGCATGCTCAGTTCTGCCTGTGACCAGTTCTGTTCGGCTCTCAAAACACGCAGTCGGTTTTTCATCGGCGGTAATACCATCCGGTACCGATGAGTGCAAAAGACCAGGCGACGAACATCACCAGCCAGATCGTCCTCAGCAGAATGTAGTCAATGAAACCCGCACGTTGCATGAGGTCGGCAGTGAAGATGAAAAGCCCCACTGCGGCAAACGCAAAGGCTACAGCAATCAAGTGAATACGGCGCGTGAACTCATCCTTCATGAGGATGAGCCGGGCGGTCGCCGCTTGCCAGAGTACAAAGCCAAGGATGCCGATGATGATTGCAACCGCACGAAATCCTACGCTTGCGTGGTGTCGATTGAGCATATTCGAAGCAACGACGTATGTTACCCCGAATAGAGCAAGCGATCCGAACATCACGACCAGAACACGTAGGCCGGACTCAGATTTTTCGGTTCTAGCCATACGTTCGACCTCTATACATTACATAATGTAATATATAGAGGTCTATAAGTCAAGTTTAGATTCCATATATTTAATGGGTTGCTCCGTCGCTGTGCCCCACATCTCGCGTTAGAGATGTGGGATCGCCACCCTTTCCCGCGAAACCCTGTAGCCACACTTGCAGAGGATTACCACCCACCAACGCATAATCGCTGTATGCCAAACCTGCGCCCAATCCAATCTGTCAGGGATGTGACCGGTCCGTACCACCCACCGTACCCCCTACCCCCTCCCCGGAATTGAACCCTCCGGGCAAACGGGAAATCGCAACCATAAACTCTATTACCTATTGAAAACAAGCAGCTTACGCGAGTATCAGCCGCCGTTACAAACCGCCAATGATTGTCGAAATAGTAAACAAAACCCGCGGATTTCAACCCGATTTAGCCTTGTTTTTGGTCCCAAGTGGGCAGAAAAGCACTTTTCACGCTGCGGATGGATACACGCACATCGCCGAGCCGCTTTATGATCGACATAGAGATCGTCTAGTTCCACATTGAGGTTCAGATGAGCGAAATGCATTCCACCACCGGCAAGCACGGGCGTCGCGAATTTCTCAAGGCCAGTGGAGCGGTAACGGCGGCGCTACTGGCGCCAAGTGCGCTCAGGGCGGACGCGCTGAAGACTATGCCCGCTCTGCCGTCAAATCCCGTCACCCCGACTGCCATGCCGACGCGCAACCTGGGCAAGACCGGCTACAAAGTGGGCATCTTTTCCCTCGGCGGCCAGGCCACACTGGAACGCGCCAATAACTTCGACGCCGCGGTTCCGATCATCGAGCGGGCGCTCGACCTGGGCGTGAACTACATTGACACCTCGTCAATCTACGGCGGGCCCGAGCGCTGGAGTGAGCAGTATGTGGGCAAGGTGATGGCGCACCGGCGCAACGAGGCGTTCCTCGCCACCAAGACCAAGGAGCGCACCCGCGAAGGTTCGATGCGCATGATTGAGAAGTCGCTCGAATTGCTGAAGACCGACCACGTGGACCTGTGGCAGTTACACGACGTTGGCACCATGACCGATGTGAATGCGATCTTCGCCAAGGGCGGCGCAATGGAAGCGCTCGTGGAGATGCAGCAGCAAAAGGTGGTGCGCTACCTCGGCATTACCGGGCACTACCGGCCCGATGCGCTGATGGAATGCATCCAGCGCCATCCCTTCGACACGATTCTCATGGCCATGAACGCGGCCGATCCGCACCACTACAGCTTCAATGAAGGGCTGCTGCCGCTGGCCGTCGAGCGGCAGATGGGCATTATCGGCATGAAGATTCCAGGCCGCAGCCGCCTCCTCTCCAGCTGGACGCCGCCGTCCGTCGAGGCGCAGAAGCACTCCTGGGAGGGCATGACCATTCAAACCACCACGCCGGGTACGCTGACCATGCGCGAGGCGATGTACTACACGCTTTCGCGCCCGGTAAGCACGGTCATCATCGGTTGCGACACCATTGCCCAGCTCGAAGAGAATGTGCATCTGGCGCGGGAGTTCACGCCCCTGAGCGACAGCCAGACCGCGCAGTTGGTGGCGCGTGCCGAGCCCGTTTCGAAGCCATCGCTCTTCTTCCGCTTTTACGACCGGCCGTGAGGCAGCGAGTCAGCGTGCGCTTTATGAATACTTTCCTGACAGTGAGACTGCGGACATTCTTCGCGGCTGCTTATTCATGCGCCTGTTTCTCAGGGTGATAGACTCAGCCCATGGCACGCGGTCTGCTGATTACGCTCGAAGGTCTCGATGGTTCAGGGAAGACCACGCAAATTGAGCGCTTAGCCGCCTGGCTGAAGAAACGCTCCAAGGAATCTTCCGAGACTGCGGTGGCTGATTCAGCGGCATGGGATTCTAATTGCGGCTTTGTGGTGACGCGTCAGCCCGGCGGAACCGCAGCCGGCAACCACATTCGCGCGCTGGTGCTCGATTCACGCTCCACGGGCCTAGCCCCCATGGCTGAGATGGCCCTGATGTTTGCCGATCGCGCGCAAGTCATCGACAAAGTCATCCGGCCCGCACTGGACGCGGGCAAGATCGTCCTCTGCGACCGCTTTACCGATTCGACAGAGGCCTACCAGGGAGGCGGCCGCGAGCTGGGCTCCGCGCCTGTTCTGGAACTTCATCGGCTTATAGCGGGGAATCTGCAGCCCGACCTGACGCTGCTGCTGCTGCCCAGCCTCGAATCCAGCCTGGGGCGCGCCCGTCGCCGCAACCGGCGCGAAAACGAAAAGACCGGCGTGGACGAAGGCCGCTTTGAAAGTGAGAAAGACGTCTTTTATCGCCGCGTCTGGGAGAAGTACCGCGAGATCGCCGCCCGCGAACCTGAGCGCGTGGTACTGATTGAAGGCGATCTTTCCATCGACGAAGTCCATGAGAAAATTGTGGCCGCCGTTGAGGAGCTGCTCAGCAAGGCAGCCGACAAGAAGGCAGTCAACAAGGCCTGATTCATTCTTCTCATGCGCCGAGTTCGAGGCGGATTGCGTCGGCGATAGCGCCCGCGTGACGCCGCATGGCCTCTTCGCTCTCGGCTTCGATCATCACGCGGGCCAGGGCCTCGGTGCCGCTGTAGCGGATGACTACGCGGCCGGAATCCTTTAACTCTTCTTCGGCGGCGCGGATGGCCTGGGCAACGGCGGGGATGGATTCGAGGGGGCGCTTTTCGCGGACCTTGACGTTGACAATCACCTGCGGGAAGACCTTCAGGTCGGCGGTCAGCTCGTCGATGCTCTTGCCTGAGCGGGCAATCAAGGCCAAAACGACCAGTGCTGTGAGCAAGCCATCGCCGGTAGTGGCCAGATGAGGCAGCAGGATGTGTCCCGACTGCTCACCGCCCAGCGCCGCGTTGTGCGCGAGCATCTGTTCCAGCACGTAGCGGTCTCCCACGGGCGCGCGCAACATGCGGATGCCGCTGCGCTTCAGCGCCGCCTCAAGCCCCATGTTCGACATGGTGGTGGCTACAACCAGATCGCCGGTGAGCAGGCCGCGGGCTTTGAGATCCCGTGCGGTCATCAGCAGAATGGCGTCGCCATTGAGGACATTGTTGCGGGAACCGGCCAACATGCAGCGGTCGGCATCGCCGTCGAAGGTAAGGCCCAGATCGGCCCCGCGCGCGCTCACCGCGGCAGCCACGAATGCCGGATGAAGTGCGCCGCAACCGTCGTTGATGTTGCGGCCGTCCGGCGCGATGTTGAGCAGCGTGACCTCACCGCCCAGCCGCCGGAAAAGCTCCGGCGCAACTGCGGCGGCGGCTCCGTTGGCGCAGTCAGCCACAATGCGCAAACCGGCCAGACTCAGCGCCGGCACGCAATCGATGAGGAACTGAATGTAGTCGGTCTGGAGGGCGGGATTGTCTTCAACCGCAGGCAGCGACGCCAGATCGGGCGCGGTAACATGCTCGGCGTGGTGCAGAATCTCGTCTTCCATGGCCAATTCGACTGCATCGGCGAGCTTGAAGCCATCTGCGCCGAAGAGCTTGATGCCGTTATCCTGCCAGGGATTGTGCGAGGCGGAGAGGACCACGCCAGCCTGAAAGCCATGGGTGCGGACGAGGAAAGCGACTGCGGGGGTGGGTACGATGCCGGCGCTTTCCACACGCGCGCCCGCGGCGCGAAGCCCGGCGGCGAGTGTGGCGGCGATCCAGGGGCTGGATTCGCGGGTGTCGCGGCCAAGCAGGACGGCCGGCTGGGCGGCTGTATTGCGCAGGGAGCGGCCGAGGGCGAGACCGACCGCAAAGATGGTGGTTGGGTCGAGCGGGAACTGGCCGGCGACGGCGCGAATGCCGTCGGTACCGAAGAGCTTGCGCTCGGTTGGTGCGATCGTTGCTGTGCTCATAGGCTCAATTCTTCATTCTATTGTGTTCGGGCAGTCTATGGGTTCTCTTTGGCTTCCACGCGACTGGTAAAGGCGCCGTCGGCCAGGCGGGTGGTGAGCCGGTCGCCGGGGTCGATCTGCGCAGTGGAGCGGATCAGGCTGCCATCGGCGGAGAGAACCAGAGCGTAGCCTCGGTCGAGAACGGCCAGGGGCGAGAGCGAGTGGAGCCTCCCGTTGAGAGCGCCGATGCGGACGGCGGAGCGTTGCAAGGTGCGTTCGAGAGAGCGGTCGATGCGGGTTCGGCATGCAAGAAGGCGCTCGCGAGCCTGCGCAAGGGCCTGGCGGGGATCGTGGCGCAGGACGGCGGCGGTGAGTTCGGCCACTTGGCGCTGTTGCTGGCGAAGCTGGCCGCCGAGTGCAGCTTCCTGGCGAAAGCTCAGGTCGTCGAGCCGCTGTGCCTGCCGGTGCAGCAGCATGGAGACGCGGGACTCGGCGCTGCTGACGGGTAACCGAGTGAGCCGCTGGCGGGCCTGCAAAAGCTGGAAGCGGACGGCGCGGTCGAGACGGTGAGACTGGTTCGCGAGATGCTCTGCGATCTTGTGTTGCGCTTCGGTGATAAGCTCGGCGGCGGCCGAGGGCGTGGGAGCGCGCAGGTCGGCGGCAAAGTCGGCAATGGTGAAATCGGTCTCATGGCCGATGGCGGCAACGACTGGCAGCTCTGAGGCGGCAATGGCGCGGGCCACGCGCTCACTGTTGAACGCGGCAAGGTCTTCAAGCGAGCCGCCGCCGCGCGCCAGCACGATGACATCCACAAGGCCGGATGCATTGAGCTGGGCAATGGCGGATTCGATCTCGGCGGGAGCCTGATCGCCCTGCACAGCGACGGGAAGAATGAGGACGCTGAGGCCGGCATGGCGGCGGTTGACGATATTCAAGAAGTCGCGGATCACGGCGCCGGTGGGCGAGGTGACAATGCCTACGGCGCGTGGAAACGCGGGCAGCGGGCGCTTGCGGGCGGCGTCAAAGAGGCCTTCTGCCTTGAGGCGCTGCTTGAGCTGTTCAAAGGCCAGTTGCAGCGATCCTGCGCCGACCGGCTCCATGGTTTCAGCCACCAGCTGCATCTGCCCGCGCTGCTCATAGACGCTGACACGCCCGCGAACCAGCACGTGCAGGCCGTCCTCAGGGCGAAAGCGCAGCAGCATGGCCTGGCGGCGAAAAAGAACAATGGGGAGCTGAGCGTCCGCGTCTTTGAGTGTGAAATAAAGATGGCCGGAGGGCGCCGGGCGGAAGTTGGAGATTTCTCCCTCGACCCAGACATCGCCGTATTCCAGCTCGATGAGTTCGCGCACCTGGCCGACCAGCTCACGCACCGGCCAGATGCGGCGGGTGGGCCGGGGCTCATCAAACCTGAGCCCGAGCTGGGGGCTCAGGTCGAGCTGGGGCACGAATGGGTCTTTCGAGGTCATTCTCTACAAAGTGTAATCGGTAGGCTTACTTGCGATTCTCAATGATGTCGCGCAACTCGGCAGTGATCTCAGCGATGTGTGGGCTCAAGGCAGGAACGCCTTCGCCTGTGTATACGATCTCCAATTCGCGGGCTAGGTCTGTGCCTCTGGTCAGGCCAAAAGTGCCCAGAACGCCGGCTAGTTTGTGGGCGGCGGCGCTGGCGGCTTCACGCTCTGCTGGCGAGAGCTGGTTGGCGGAAAAGGCTGCTGCTGCGGATTCCAGAATGCTGACCCGTTCCTCGATCTGCGGCAGAAATCTGGCCCACAATTGATCGAGAGCTTGCGAGAGAGCGGATTGCTCGGCGGGCTCCAAAACTGACGCCTTTCAGTGAGCTTTCTCAGTCCCAACCCAGCGCGCTGGAGATCTGGTCTGCAAGCGTGAGGGGGTCAAAGGGTTTGAAGAGTACGGCCTTGACGCCGAGATCGGCGAAACGGCGCTGGTCAGAGCTTTGCACCTTGGCTGTGAGCAGCAGCACCGGGATGTGCGCGGTTTTGGGATTCATTTGCAGTTCGCGGAAGGTTGCGGGACCATCCATGACGGGCATCATGACGTCGAGGACAATGGCGTCGGGCTGGTGCTGAATCGCGAGAGCCAGGCCCTTTGCGCCGGAGCTGGCGACATACACTTTCCAGTCGGCTATGGATTCAAGGCTGAGGGCGGCTACTTCGCGGATGTCGTCTTCGTCGTCAACGATCAGGATGCTATGGGACATAATTGGAAAACCTCGGTATGCAAGTTAGGCGGTTGCCCCACCCAGCGGCGGCCATAGCAGACGCAGGGTGGAAGAGAACAATTCAACCGCAGCCATTCTAAGTGGTTTGTGCGCGCGAAAGTGCAGGAATCGGTTTCAGGCCGATCACGCATTGGGGGCTGCTGGTTCCTGGGGCAGTGCATCCTCCATTTGGCGCGAACTGCGCAACATCGTCATGACCAAGGCATCGAGCTGTTGGGGCTTGACGCGGGCCTTGGTGAGAAAGTGGGTGGGTCCGAGAGTCAACTGGCGGCGTTCGGCCTGAGAGAGTTCCCGTCCGGAGTATACGACCAGAGGCAAGCGGGCGAGGTTCTCGTTCTGGCGAAGCCAGTCGACTACATTGAAACCATCTCCGTCGGGCAGGCCGATATCGAGCACAAGCAACTGGGGTTTGAAGGCAAGACATGCGTCCAGCGCTTGCTTCAGAGAGTGAGCCAACTTCACGGTGAAGGCTTCTGGCGAGAAGACATTGCCGATGACAACGGCCAGATCCACATCGTCCTCGACAACGAGGATGCGGGCCTTTTCGCCGGTTCCACGGAGGACGCGGGCCAGTTCGCCCAGCAGGGCAGCTTCATCGAGCGGCTTGGCGACCCAACCCTCGGCGCCAGCGGGTACGCTGGTGGGTGTGCCGGGCGGCTTTTCGCTATTCTCAACGCTTAGCAGAACGACTGGAGTGCGGGCTTCTGGATCAAGCTGGCGCAGCCTTGGAAGAATCTCCCATCCATTCATGCCGTCCAGCGAGGTATCGAGGAGGATGGCCTGAACGCCCTCGTGAGATGCGGCCAGCGTTTGTTCCACAGTAGTGGCCTGGACGACGCGGTAACCGTGGCGGGCCAACTGGGCGGCGATTGGCAGTCGAGTTGCCGAGTCTGCGCCGGCCAGCAGGATGCTGCCGTGGCGGAGTTCGTGGTCGAATCCGTTGCCGGGGACTTCCAAAAGCCCAGAGGGCACCGGGTGGTAGGGGAGGAAGACGCGGAATGTAGAACCGCGGTCAGGATTGCGCTCGGCCCAGATGCGTCCGGAGTGTTGCAGAACGATGGTGCGGCAGATGGCGAGGCCCAGTCCGCTGCCGCCTTTCTGGCGGGCGTCGGAGGCGTCCACTTGCTGAAAGCGGCCGAAGACGGTGTCGAGCTTGTCGGCGGGAATGCCGCGGCCAGAGTCAATAACAGAGAGCGTGACGCCGGTGCCGCCAGGGCGCAGCGTCACAGAGATCGTAGAACTGGGCGGAGAGAATTTCACGGCGTTGGAGAGCAAGTTGGTGAGAACCTGTAGCAGGCGGTCGGGATCGGCGGCAATCTCAACCTGAATGGTGTCATGTATGAGTTGCACTTCTGCTGCCTCGGCCACCGGCGCCATGCCGTCAATCGCCTGACGAATAATATCCGCCAACTGGACGGAGCCAAAGGCGAGAGGTTCGCGGCCGCTCTGGATGCGTTCGAGATCGAGAATGTCGTTGATGAGGCGGACCAAACGGTCTGAGTTGGAGAGGGCTATGCGGAGCAGGTTGGCAGCCCGGTCATTGACCTGGCCGAGGGTGCCCGAGGAGAGCAGGCCCAGAGCCCCTCGAATGGAGGTGAGGGGGGTGCGCAACTCGTGGCTGACCGTGGAGATGAATTCGTCTTTGAGACGATCCAGGGCAAAGCGCTGGCTGATGTCGCGGAAGCTAAGTACTGCGCCGGAAACGCTGCCTTGCTTGAAGATCGGCGTAAGGGCGTATTCGGCCGGGAAGGAGCTGCCGTCGGCGCGAAAGATGGTGTCTTCTCCAGCCGCTGCCATGTTGGTTCCGTCGAAGTGCCGGAGAGAACAATCGGGCGCGCATCGGCAAATGGCGGGCGCGGAACCGTGGAGCAGTTCATGCACATGCTTCCCGGTGAGGCTATGGGCTCCGGCGGCCAGCAAACGGGCCGCCGCGGGATTGGCAAAGCTCACATGGCCCTGCTGGTCGATGCCGCAGATGCCGTCTGCCACGGAGTCGAGCAGGATCTCCTGCTGGCGGTAGAGTTCCTCGGCGCGGCCTTGTTCTCTGGAACGCGCCCGCATCTGTCCCAGGGATGCGGCCGCGGTCTCAACCGCAGCCAGGGCTGCGCGATTTTCGCGAAGGCCAGAACGGCAATAAAACTCGAGAACCGCGACCACCTTATTGCCTACGCGCACCGGAACAGCCCAGCCGGAAACCATCCCATTGCGCTGGGCAGACTGAGTGTGCGGGCTGGGGGGCAGGGAATCCAGATTCGCTACCCAGATCGAGCGGTCCTCCAGCCAGCCCTGTCCAGGCAGATCGGAGCCGTTGGCAAGGGTGAGCCCCATGCTCTCCTGAATCAGGGCCTCCGTGCGCTTGCCGGGAGCGCCCCATGCGGAGCGGAACTCGAGCTGGTTCTCTTCTCCGTTCACCTTCCATTCCAGGGCGGCGTCCCAGCCGTGGGAGACGCAGAGAGCCTCTAGGATGCGAGTGATTGCGACTTCAGCGGACGAATCTTCACCGACGATCTGGCTGACCGTCTGTTGCAGCGCTTGACGTCGGTCACGCTCGAGGACCAAGCGAATAACGAGGACGGCGGCGGCGGCGCCGGCGCCAAAGGTCAGCAGTCCATCGTGGCGAAAACCGGATAGCATGTGCGGCGCAAACACTGCTATCGCCAAGGCCAATGTGAGGCCTGCCAGAACAGGAGCAAGAAACGAAGTGCCGGTCTTGACTGCGCGTGCTGGTTGATCGTCTGCAGCAGTTGTTTGCTCTTGCATGGCGCCCTCAATGCAACTATCCAACAAACCGGCACTTGCGCAGTGGCATTGCGGCCATCTGCAAGATCCCGAGCGTCAAGAATACATCTTGACCCGCCCGCCAACCCAAAATCCAACGCGCTGGCGCGTTGCAGGTAGTATAAACACTTGATTCCGGAGTTGGTGTACAAATTGACGCTAAGCCTATCTTCACAAGAAACACGGGCAACCGGGCTGGGAGACGCGCAAGCCGCAGCTTGATGAGAAACTGCCAGAGCTCGCGGCCCAGCATGAGCGCCGAGGCGTTCCTTCAACATGCTTTCACCTGGGCAGCCGTATACTGGCGTCATGTTGCGAAATTCTCTTTCGCCCCGCTCATGTCGAGCATTTCTTGCCACGGCGGCATTGGCTTGCGTCCTGGCTCAGCCTGAGGCCGCCCACTCCTGGGGGAATGAAGGCCATCGTTTGATCAATCGGCTGGCGGCCAGCACTCTGCCAGCAAGTGTTCCCGCTTTCCTGCGTTCCGAGGCGGCTGTGAACGAAATCGAATATCTGGGCCCAGAACCGGACCGATGGCGGTCTCCTGCCGAGCCGGAGTTGAACGCGGCGCAGGCGCCGGAGCACTTCATCGACCTTGAACTGGCCGACGCGCTGGGCCCGTTGCCACACAAGCGGATGGATTTTGAAGCCAAGGTTTTTGCCGCCGGCCAGCGACCGGAAAAGATCGGCTTGCAACCCTGGGAGGCTACCGAGGTGTGGGAGCGGCTGAAGGCCGCGTTGCGCGAATACCGCAACCTGGCGGCTGAGGGCAAGGATACCCGCGCAGTGGAAGCGGCGGCCATCTTCTATGCCGGTTGGCTGGGCCATTATGTGGGAGATGCCTCGCAGCCCCTGCACACCACCGTCCAATACAACGGCTGGACGGGGCCGAATCCCAACGGCTATACGACGGGGCACCAGATTCATTGGCAGTTCGAGGGGCCGTTTGTGGCCGCGAATCTGCACGAGCCCGAGGTGCGCGCCAAAATGACCGAGCCCAAGGTGATCGAGGGCGATCCCTTCGACAATTACGTGGCGTATCTGCGCCATACGGCAACGTTTGTCGAGAAGGTCTACCAACTGGAAAAGGCAGGAGGCTTCGTGGGTGCGGGAACGGCGGAGTCGCGGGAGTTCACCGCAGAAAGAGTGGCAGCCGGAGCCAGTATGCTGCGGGACATGATCTATTCGGCCTGGCTGGAAAGCGCGAAGCCGGTACCCGATCCTTATGCTGGGAAGTAGGCAGGCCTAGCTTCCGGCTTCAGCCGCGGCCAGGGCCGGAACGCGCCGCAGAAGCATGGTGAGGGTTACTGTGAGCAGTAGGACAGCGGGGATGGCGATGACGAGCCAGGCCAGGATGGCCTGACCGGCCAAGCTGGCCAACTGCAAAGGCAGATTGTAGAACGAGACGTGCGCCAGACTGCCGAATGTGCGGGCTTGCCTGGGGCCGGAGGCAATCAGCCAGCCGCCCATCCGCACAAACGGAACGATCAGCACAAACTGCAGGGGCATGACCAGATAGTTTGCCGCCTCGATAGCGGGCAAATTCAATTTGAGCGCCAGCGCCAGCAGGGCGCACAAGGCGGTGGGAATGCCCACGACCGGAAAGCAACCAATGGCGAATCCGAGCGCAAGGGTAAGGGCGAGGCGGCGGGGCGAGATGCCCTGGCGCAGCCACACCGCTGCCTTGCGCTTGATCGTGTCTAAGGATTTGCCAACCATTTCCCTCACGTTATCGGTATAGACGCACAAATTGGATAGTCGTGCGATGAATCTTTGATAAATGAGCCGGAATTGGCACGGGAAGGGAATGTTTTTCATGTTGGAGAAGTAGGTACGGCGCCTTAATCGGTTGAGTTGCCCGCGCCGGTTAGTCCTCGGCCTTTGTCTCTAGCAAAGCGGCGATTTCGGGCAAAAGCCGCTCAAAGTAGTGGGCAAGGCGGTACTCGACCTGGCGGCCGGCCTCGAAGACCTCTTCGTGGCTGAGCGGGGTTGCTCCCAGGCCGGCCGCGAGGTTGGTAACACATGAGAGGCCGAGGACCTCAAGGCCGATATGGCGGGCGACGATGGTCTCAGGAACGGTGGACATGCCCACAAGCGTGGCGCCGAGAGCGCGGAAAGCGCGGATTTCGGCTGGAGTCTCGAAGCTGGGTCCGCTGACGGCGAGATAGACGCCCTCTTCGAGTGTGAATCCTTCCACCGATGCGGATTCTTTCGCGAGAGCGCGGAGCGCCTTCGAGTAGGCCTCTGTCATGTCTGTAAAACGAAGACCGGCGCCGGCGCGGACGGCGAAGCGGGGCTCGTTGGGGCCAACCAGGGGATTCCAGCCCATGAGATTGATGTGGTCGGCTAAGGCGACGAGCTGACCGATGTGGTAGTTCCCGGCGATGCCTCCGGCAGCGTTGGTCAGGATGACGGCGCGCACGCCAAGCAGGCCCAGCAGGCGCATGGGAAAGGTAACCTGGCTGGCCGAGTAGCCCTCGTAGAAGTGAACGCGGCCTTGCAGGATGAGGACTGGAACCTTGCCGAAAATCCCCACTACAATCCGCCCCGTGTGCCCCTCGACCGTGGATTGAGGAAAATGGGGAATCTCGGCGTAAGGAACGATCACCGGTTCGGCGATCGCATCGGCAACAGCGCCCAGGCCGGAGCCGAGGACGATGCCGATCTTTGCCTTGAATCCGCCTAATCTGCTTCGCAGAAAGACGGCGGCTTCATCGACTTGGTCAAAGTAGGTCATGGTTTTCGCCTGATGGGGCTTTGCACATTTTACAGGTGCGCAGACCCTCCGGCAGAGAAGAAAACGGCCAGCACGCCTTGTCAAGGACCAGGCGAATGTCTGGCGTTTCCACGATCCTGAAAGTGGACCTGGGTCGCCTGACCGTATCGATCAAGCGCCGGGATGAAGGGTCGAGCGAACAAAATTAGAGACGAGGCAGCCGGATTTGTGTTACAAGGGGTTGAATTCCGAACGTCACCGGAGGCGGGCGACCGCGCTCCACTGGAGTAGACCAACTGTGAGATCCCCCAACTTTCTGAGGTTATCGACCTGCGGCTTGCTCGTGGCCGCGATGCTGGCCGGTGGCCGGCTCAACGCACAGAACCTTACACTGGAAGGACAGACAGGCGGCTTTATCACGCCGACCGCGTACGTGGTCTACGGCGAGAAGGGCCACTTTTTCTCGCATCCAGCGGTGGGCTTCCACTTCATCGACGCCGCCACGGTGATCGGCAATATTGAGACCTTCAGTGTCACCGAAGGCTTCGCCAACCGGGCTGAGGCCGGCTATACGCGCAGCGTGCACCAGCTCGGCGACAGCACGGTACCCAGCGCGGGGGCATTCAGCAACTTGTGGAACTTCAACGGAATGAATGTCTTTCACGGCAAGGTCGTGGGGATCAAGGATGGGCAGTTCGGCCCCTGGACGCCGGGGATTGCCGTCGGTGGCGTAGTGCGCACCGGCGACAAATTCGTGTCGGGCGAATTGGTGCAGCAGATTGCTGCGCTGCAGGGGGCCGTTGTACCGGCGAAATCTTACACCAATGGGGACGTGTACATAGCCGTGACGAAGACCTGGGCCAAGCCGCCGGTACCGTTCCTGATCAACCTGGGTTGGAAGGCCACCAATGCCACGATCTTCGGAATTGGCGGCCAGAGCACGCGGTTTGGCGGAAGATTCTTCGGCGGTCTGGGCATTCCGCTCCCCGTATCCCACGGAATCGTGGTGGTGCCGTCGGCGGGGTTTACGCAGGAACCGCACACGTCGGTAAACCTGGGCGCAATCATTCCGACCGGCGGGCCCTACAACGGAGTCCATCTGCCCACCACACTGGACTACGCCGTGCGCGTGACGCAGAGGGAGGCTCCGCACTTTGCCTTCGACATCGGCATCGGCCAGGTGGCGGGAAATATCGGCACTGCTGTGCTGCCAACCGGCTTGCTCCCGCCTTATCCTCCCACGATCGCCTTGCCGGTGAATCTTGAGGCGCGGCACGTCGTGGGCGTGGGGCTGAGTTACCGCTATTGATCTGTCCCCTTTGGAATGAAAATACGAATCCTCACCCTCGCTGTAGCGATACGCGGCGAGGGTAGGCGCTTAGCATTGTTTCAATCGCCTGCGCCGGATTAAATAAGTGTTGCCAAGGCAGCCAGAGTGCATTAGAATTCGCTCCATCAGGTGTTCTTCCCTTCCCTCTACTGAGCCTGATTCATTGGAATGCTTTAAGCAAGACGCAAACCCACCTCACTGCACGTGTCGGGGGATGAGCCTCGTGTCAAAAGAAAAGCTGACCGGTTGGAAAACCGCACACTGCCGTGTGTCCGAGGCGCTCGTTGAAACAACTCTCAAGAAAGGGAAACCTGCACAATGAAGATGATGAAGACACTGTTTCTCTCTGCTGTCCTGCTGTCGTTCTCGTCAATGGCGTTTGCGGAAACATTTACGATCGACTTCGAGCAGTACCCTGAGTTCACTCAGATCACCAACCAGTATTCCGGTGATTTTGTCACCTTTACTAATGCGCTGCAGTTGGTGGCGCCAGACTACGATTACTTCGACTTTCCTCCCACTTCGGGCAGCGGAGTCATTACCAACGACCCGAACGATCCCATTCAGGTCAACTTTTGGGCGCCGTTCCAGACCGCCACCGGATGGTATGCCGATCCGGACGGGGTAACAGTGACCGCATACGATGGCGTCGGCGATGTCCTCGACACCTTTGATGGCGCCCCTGTGATTGGGTCGGACTTGGAGTTCATCGTCTCCAGTTCGAGCCCGATCGCATACATCACCATCAGCGACGACGACGGTAGCCCCGATAGCTTGACCGTGGACGATCTCAGCGTCACGACGCCCGAGCCTGGATCGCTCTTTCTGTTTGGGTCCGGCGCGCTTGGCCTGCTTGGATTCATGCGCCGCAAGTTCGTTCGGTAATCCAGTGGCCCTGCACACCATCGAGAGCCTGCCAAAAATCCGATGAAGAACCCCACTCTTCACAAGGAGAGACTGTGACTCGCAAAATTTCGTCCGCTGCCTTCGTCCTCGTGCTGGCCGCAATGGCCTTCAGCGTCAGCATCGTTTCGCATGCCCAAACCAAGCCGCTTCTCGTTACCGGTAAGATCGATGACAATGTTCGCTGGACACTTGCGGGCAACACTCGTCCCGAAGCCAACGCAAAAAACGATCGCGGTCCGGTTTCACCGAATATGCAACTGGATCACATGTTGCTGCTGTTGCAGCGGCCTGCTTCGCTGGATGCCCAACTGACCCAGTTCATCGACGACCTTCACAATCCCAAGTCGGCCAGCTACCACAAATGGCTGAGCGCGGCCCAGTTCGGAGCACAGTTTGGACCGGCGCAGAGCGATGTTTCGGCAGTGACCTCCTGGCTGGAATCGCAGGGCTTCACCGTCAACGTGGTGTACGCCAACAACATGTTCATCGATTTCTCTGGTACCGCTACTCAGGTTGAGGCAGCTTTTCACACGCAGCTCCGCACCTACGAGGTCAACGGCGTCACCCACTTCGCCAACGACCGCGATCCGCAGATTCCTGCTGCGCTAGGGCAGGTGGTGCGCGGCGTTGTCTCCCTGCACAACTTCAGGCCTAAGGCCATGCACGAGCAGATCAAGGCAGCACACGTCGATGCCAAGTCCGGCAGCCTGCATACCGATTACACGGCCGGCGGAGGGTTGCCGCTGGTGCCCTGGGATCTCGCGAAAATCTACAACATCGCGCCTCTGTTGAGCGCCGGCATTTCCGGCCAGGGTATGAAGATTGTGGTGCTCGAAGACACAGATCTCTTCAACTGCAATGCTGGCAATACCGCCGGACCATGCAGCGCAACCAGCGACTGGGCCGTCTTCCGCAATACCTTCGGCTTGGGCCGGTACACCGCGGGCAACCTCGCGCAAGAGAACCCGGCGCCGCAGAGCGGCACGAATAACTGCACCGATCCTGGCGACAACACCGACGATTCGGAAGCCGCTATCGATGTCGAATGGTCAACAGCCGCCGCACCCAGCGCATCCATCGTAAATGCGTCCTGCGATAACACGACCGTCTTTGGTGGGACTATCGCGCTTCTGAATATTCTCTCCCACCCCAATGCCGACAATGTGGATGTTGTCAGCATGAGCTACGGCGAGTCGGAAGAAGACAGTGGCGCGGCCCTGAACGCCTCCTTCAACACTGCCTTCCAGCAGGCAGTCACCCAGGGCGTGGCAATCTTCGTATCCTCCGGCGACGAAGATGCGGCCAGTTCCGACGGCGAAGGGACACGCGCCAGACGCGGCGTCACCATCAGTGGATGGATGTCGTCGCCGTACGATGTTTCCGTGGGCGGCCTGGACTTTGCCGATACCTACCTGGGCTTGAACAGCACCTACTGGAATGCCAACAACAACGTCTTCTATGGCTCCGCAAAGTCCTACATCATGGAGCAGCCGTGGAATGACTCGTGCGCCGGCGAACTGGTGTCGAATTTTGTAACTGGATCGCCGATCGCATATGGTTCAACCGGCTTCTGCAACACCACCACGGCGGCCGACTTTGGACTTCTCCTGGCGGTTGGCGGTAGCGGCGGCCCCAGCGCCTGCGCCACCGGATCGCCCGCTGTGTCCGGTGTCGCTGGCGGCACCTGCGCCGGATATGCCAAGCCGAGTTATCAGAGTGCGTATATCGGTACGATGGCCGGCATGCCGAACGATGGCGTGCGCGATACACCCGATGTCTCTCTGATGGCTGCTAACGGCCTTTGGGGGCACTTTTACCTGATTTGCTACTCCAACGCCTCCAATGGCGGCGTTCCCTGCACCGGACAGCCCATCAACTGGCCGGGCTTCGGCGGAACTTCGGTCTCGTCGCCCATTATGGCAGCCATCCAGGCCTTGGTGGTGCAACACAAGGGCAGCTTGCAGGGAAATCCAAACCCCCGCTACTACGCGCTTGCGAACTCTGAGTACGGGCCGAGCGGCAGCGCAACTTGCAACTCAGCCAATGGACACAGCGTCGGCAGCTCATGCATCTTTTACGATGTCACGCTGGGCGACAACATCGCGGATTGCCAGGCGAATCGCAACGGCACATTGTATGACTGCTACCTGCCATCGGGCACGTACGGCGTGCTGTCAACAGATAACAGCTCGTATGCGCCAGCCTATAAAACGACAACCGGCTGGGATTTCGCTTCCGGCATCGGCAGCGTGAACGCCTTCAACCTGGTGATGAATTACTAGAAGCCGCAAAGAGTGCTCTGATTACCGAGGCCCACGGTCAGCCGTGGGCCTCGGTGCGTTCGGGGGCTTCTTGAGAGAGCCGCAAACCTGCAATCTCGACTTCCAGGCCGCCGTGTTCGGGGTGATCGTTTTCGCGGATGCGGTAAGCGAGGTCGATGAGGGAGCCCTTGGCGAGGCCGAGCTCGGCGGCTCGGGCGGCTAGATCCCAGCCGACGGCGCGGATGGCGTTCATGGAGCCGGAAAGAGTAGGTTCCTGCGCCAGTTCGAGGCGGATATGCCGTTCTTTCATGATGCGCGGCGCGGCGAGCAGACGGGCATTGCGCGCCACAAAGATCGGCTCGGGGTTGCCGTGGCCAAGGGGTTCCAGCTTGCGCAGCCAGCCTGCCAGCACCGGAGTGATGCGATCCAGGGGCAGCTCGGCGTGAATGCGGAGCAGCCGCTCCGGTTCGCGCGCAGCCAGATGCTCGTTCGCGTAGAGCCGCAGGCGGCGCTTGAGCTCGGGCAGGGCATCGGCAGGCAGGGCAAAGCCAATGGCGAAGGCGTGTCCGCCAAAGCGCGTGAAGAGATCGGCGCAGCTTTCGATGGCGTTGAGCAACTGAAAGCCATCGACGGAGCGGCCGGAGCCGTGGGCGATTCGGCCGTCGGGGCCGTCCTCGATGCTGACGACAATCGCGGGTTTTGCGGTGCGCTCCACAACCCGGGAGGCGAGGATGCCGATGACACCGCGATGCCAGCCGTCGCCGTCGACCACCAGCAGGCGGTCGGATGCCAATTCTTGATCGACGGCAAGGCGTTTTTCAATGACGGCCAGTGCGGAGGCCTCCGTGTCGCGGCGCTCGCGGTTCAGGCGCTCCAGTTTAGCGGCAAGCTCAGCGGCGCGGGCCGGGTCGCGCGTTGTGAACAGCTCGATCACCTCGGATGCCACATCCATCCGGCCTGCGGCGTTGATGCGCGGCGCCAGGCGAAAGGCGACATCAAAGCCGGTGAGCGGCTTGGCGGCGGGGTCCAGCGCAGCGGCGGCAAACAAGGCGCGCAGGCCCACGCCGGCTGGGTTGCGCAGCTCGCGCAGGCCGAGAGCGGCAATTGCGCGGTTTTCTCCACGCAACGGGACCGCGTCGGCGATCGTAGCGATGGCGGCCATTTTCAGGAAACTGGGCAGGGTTTTTTCGCGGGACCGCGTCAGATCGCGGCGTTCCAGAACGGCCTGGGCCAGCTTCATGGCAATCGCCGCGCCGCAAAGTGATTTCTCCGGGTAGGAGCAGCCCAGCTGGTTGGGATTGAGCACGGCCAGCGCGTGCGGCACGGCGTCGCCGGCCTCTGGCAAGTGGTGGTCGGTCACGATGAGATCCAGACCCAGGCGGCGGGCGGTTTCTGCTTCCGCAAAGGCCCTCATCCCGGTATCCACTGTAATCACCAGCCGGACGCCCTCGGCGTGGACCGCTTCAAGCACGCTGGATTGCAGGCCATAGCCTTCGCGCAGGCGGTGAGGCACATGAAATCGCGCTGTGCCGCCAAGCATCTCGATGGCGGTTTTGAGAAGGACAACAGCGGTGGTGCCGTCCACGTCGTAATCGCCGTAGAGCAGCACTGGCTCGCGGAGAGCGATGGCTCGCTCCAGGCGCTCGACGGCTTCCTGCATTCCCAGCATCAGGAAAGGATCGTGCAGATTAGCCAGCGCGGGGTTCAAAAAGGCGTAGGCCTCGCCGGCCTGCTGAATGCCCCTGGCCACCAGCAGCTCCGCAAGCACCAAAGGCAAACGGGCGGCCTTGGCCAGGGCCGCTGCCTCCTCGGGATGCGGCTCAGCGAGAGTCCAGTGTTGGCGTGGGCGGGGCAAGGCAGGCTGCGCGCTGGCTGTGTAATTGGGCGGCGCAACGGGTAGTTGGGCCGCCTGGCTGGAGGATGGGATAGATTGGCCGCGGGGGGCTGAGGAGCCTTCCGTGCTGGCTGGAATCACTTCGGCTTACTCGTCCTCGTCGATATCGCCGGAAGGGGCGTCGTCGATCATGATGTCCTGAAAGGTTTCAATGTCTTCAAGCAGCGCCTGGTACCGCTCATACCATTCGGTGGTCGTTTCATGCAGAAAAACCAGCCCTTGATAGACAAAGCCCAGCTGAATATAGCCGAGGTTGCCGGCGTACTTGCGCAGCCATTGGGCTTCCACCAGCTCAGTGGCCTCTTCGTCCGGAAAGTTCATCTCCCCGGCCTCCTCGATGAGCGCTTCAAGCTCTTCGCGCTCCAGCGTCATCTCGCTGAAGGTGACAAAGGGAGCGCCGACGTGCTTGGCCATCTCCACAAAGTCTTTCCAGGCATCGGGGTTGTCTTCGCCCTCCCAAACGATGGATGGAATGTCCTCGGTGACGTAACCGGGAAGGCGTTTGAGTCCGTGGCCCTCAATAAAGGCCACCATGTCGTCTTTCTGCGAGAGCAAGTTGTCGATAGTCATGGTCAAGTTCATATTTTCGCAGATGCGGGCGGGTGGGCGATATGCGATTGTGAAAACTTCGCGGCTGAAACGCGGGAAAAGCTAGGCATGGGCTTTAGTCTGGGATCATCCGTATTGAGGAGGAACACCGCTTGCCGGCATTTGAACGTCACGTATTTGTCTGCCACAACACACGGCCAGCCGACGCGCCACGGCCGTCCTGCACCGCCGATGGAAAAAGCGATCTGCATACCCAGCTGCAGCAATTGGCCAAGGCGGCCGGACTGGGGACGAGTGTGCGCATCAACAAATCGGGGTGCCTGGACCAGTGTGAGCATGGACCGATGGTGGTGGTTTATCCGGAGGCGGTGTGGTACGGGAACGTGCAGCCCGCGGACGCGGCGGCAATCGTTGAGGAGCATCTTGTGGGCGGGCGGCCTGTAGCCCGGCTGCGGGTGCCCGATGGATGCTTGAACACCAAAAGCTGCGCGCACCGGAGTTGAGCGGCTGCATCGCCAAAGGTAAGAAAGGAAGCCGGATAACTCGACTGTGGGATAGGCCTTGCTCCTCTCGGGGGATTGCTTGCTGCAATTTAGACACTATAGAAGTGTCAAGTAGCTGTGTTTTTCTCATCGGAAGCAGTTGGAGGTTACGGCAGGTGAACATTCGATATCCAGTTATGGTCCTGATGCAGGCGCTGCTCGTTTTGATTGGCGGCATCGTTCCAGCGTCTACGGCAGCACAGACGGTTCTGGGGCCTGAATACAGATTGAGCCGATCCGCTGTCACTTCATTGCAGCGGGACGAACGTCAATGCGATTACTTCCTCTGGACCAAGCTGGGCGGCGATGCCCAGCGCATCAGCTTCAGCTATGAAACCACGGACGGGAAATCCGACGGCGATACTCCGCGGATCGAGAATGTAACCATCGCCATCAATCCGGGAAGAGATATTCCGACGGCGAGGATCATCGGCGTGGCCGACAAGCAGCAGTCGATATGGCAGTTGCAAATGTCGTCGGGAACCTACGACGCAAATCGAAAGTGTCTGGCCAATATCCCGATATCGCCATCCTCCAGCAAATAGCAGATCGTCACAGCCGCCAGGACAACCAGGCAGCGATAGTTTGAAGCCTGTGCCCTGAGGGTGCCTTGATGATCGTTCGCTTGGCGCGCAATCGCACGCTCGACCAAGAATAAGATGGCCAGAGCAGCGGGCCCATCTGCTTTCGCCTGCCTCAGGCAGCACCGGCACAGAATCGATGCTCGCCACAGTTCCCGAGCAAGTTTCCTCCCGTTGTTCAGCTTTCATGCAATCTGCAGTCGGGCATTCCGAGATAACTCGAAAAGCAATTGAAAAGTCATACCTTGCGAATTGGCAATTCGCATTTGTTCTTGTAATGGTAACCGGCCACAGTATTACCGTCGCGCGCGTTCCCATTACGGACGCACCACTCACCTTTAGCACGAAGCAGGTATTGTCATGTTGCAGCCCATCCGGGAAGATGAAGAAACATCGCGGCTGCTCCGCAAGGCAGGCCAGTTCGGACTTCGCCAAAAACTAGAGTGACAGCGATCAGACGAGTGAGCCTTGAATATGGAGTTCGCGCGAGTGCTTAGGCAGAGCCTAAGTTGGCAGGCTTCGCCGAACTGGAAACGTGGAGTTATCATGCGCGACGGCAGCAAGTTATTCCGTTACATCTTCCTGGCATTGCTGGTGCTACCCATTGCGATCGGTTACGCCAGCACCAGACCCGATATTTCGACACTAACCGCAGTCAAAGCCATGCCCGGGATCAAATGGAGCGTGGCAACTCAAATCAGCGACGGAACTGCGCTGGCTTCGGTGCTGAATGCATCGGGCGGCGTCGCTGGGAGTTTCTCTTACACTGCGGCGCCCTTGGGCGGAACGGCAGTCCCGGTCACAGCCAATACGTTGTTGGCAGACGGGGACTATACAATCACGGCAATCTTCACGCCGCTTGATAAGGCCCACTATGGCGCGGTGACTGCGACGGTCCCACTTACGGTCAATCCTGCCGCCGAGGACGACCTCGCAAGCAGGTAGGCGCCGGGACTCAATCACTTGTAGCGCAATTCCAATCCGCACCAGGGCACGATATTAGCTGTGGCACAAAGGCCAAAGAATCCCCGTGGGCTGATTCCGGAGGGATAGTTCGCAGCCTGGATGGATCTGTGCAGGGATTCCCTTAGCGGTTTCTTACTCTTCCCGCACCCCGCCAAACTTTGGTTACTTGCTAGCTCTCATCCTCGCGCCCAGGGATCCGATAAACAGAGTGCGGAGGATCCCATGAAGCGCACGCGAATGCCCCATATTCTGCTGCCTGTGCTGCTGGCGTCAGCCGCTGTGTGGGCTGCCCCGGCTGCGGACCAACGTAGTGGGGCAGCCCCGGTGGCGGTCAGTGGCGTTTACCTGGTGACTTTCAATGTTCAGGTTGGCTCTGTGCCGACCGCCGGCGGAACCATCTTCTGCCGGGCAAAGATCGCACCCAGCCTGCCTGGCTTTGATAATCGAAGTCAGGGACTGGTCCCGGTGGAGTCGGCGCGGGGCATGGTCACCTTCATTGGCTCCTCCGCGAACTGCACCGTGGAGATTCCATTTTCATGGACGGTGGTAGATACCCAGCACGGGGTGGCGATGAGCTACGAAATCGACGCGCTGAGCAGATCAGGCGTAGCGGCGGTGCACACTCAGCAAGGGGTCGGTCTGGCTTATCCGCGGATGGGTGGAGCGGCCAATGTGCGCTTGAACGTGGCTTTTTGAAGCCGCCCGCAGCCGCCTTGGGCTGCGCCTACAGGCTCCTGTTGTATTGGAAACGAAGGCCGGTGTACAGCGCGTGGGCCGATGCGGTATCCTGAGCCTTAGCCCATGATTTTTTCACGCGATTACATCGGGTATCTAGCCCGCCGCACGGTCAAGCACCTCATCGAGGCCAAGATGATTACCACCACTGGCTTGAAGGCGGTGGAAGAGCGCGTGACCGCTGGTCTGACCGAGGAACTTTCTCTCGAAGACCGCATCAACGAGGAGGTACGCGTGATTCTTGAGGCGTACTCCGAGGAGATGCGGAAATCCGGCGCGCAATATGCCGAGATGTTCAAGAAGGTCAAGACCGAGCTGGCCAAGAAATACAAGGCGGTGCTATGAGAATCAGCCCAGACAAGCTCAACAAGCTGGCTCACACCGTGGCCGACACGCTGGCCGAAATCGACGAGGTCGGCTTCCTCGAAGATCGCAACACCATCCGCCAGGAAGCGCGCAAAGCGCTCACCACCCTGCTCACCCAGGAGGCCGGAATCGACACGGCGGCGCGGCTGAAGATCGCCAACCAGCGCAAAATCATCCTGGAAGGCTCGCAGGAGTGGGAGATCCTCTACCGCAAGTACTATAACGATGAGGTCAAGAAGCTGGGCATCTGAAGCGGTGCTTTCTGGCCCAGCAAGCGTCTTAGTCTTTGGCATCGACCCGGATTTTTGTTAATGTAGATGAGTGGCCTTTGAAGGCTTTCCCCCGCAAGTGTGGCGCTATCGTCTAGGGGTTAGGACGTGAGATTCTCAATCTTAAAACCCGGGTTCGATTCCCGGTAGCGCTACCAAAGATCTTTTTTCCTCGATTGCAAATCCCTTCCCTTTTGATTCCGGCGATGGTTTCGGCGTAGTCTTACTGCCATGAACTGGCGGCGAGGACTTTTGCTGGCTGGAATTCATCTGGCGGTGGCTTTGCCGGTGATTCTCATGATGGAAGCGAAGGACGCGCAGTTCCTTCAAGGTCGCGCGGAAAGTACCGCAGAATCGCAGAGGGAAGATGCTCCTAGGAAGCCAGCGCCGGCAAACCAGGCACCCCCGCATGAGTATGCCGCGCAGGAGAGTGAGACAGACACATTTGATCCTTGCAAGATGTGGGTCCACTACGCTCCGCAACACTATATTGTGCAACTTGCCAACTTTCCGGCTTTTGTTCTGACTCAATGGCGAGTGCTATGTCCCCCTCGGTGGTCGCTTTCGGGAATGCTAGGTGTGGGTTCGACCTGGTGGCCGACGCCATTGTCCTTGGTCTGGCAAAAGCAAGTGGATTTAGGTTTGGCCCTGTTGATTGCCATGCAGTGGTTCTTCATCGGCGGGTTTCCGCTGGCGAGGCCGAGGCGATGGTGTTGGGAACCGGGGGTATTCATCACGCTCTGCACTGTGGCCGCATTCGTGCTGGTTCTGATTCCCGTTTTCGGTGCGCTGTCGAAGCTTCCCATGCTGTTTGCGGCAGTCGCATGGCTCTACTGGTTCGGCTTGCTGCTCTGGAAGCTGCTGCGGCTGGCTTGGAGACTGGCGGCGCGAAGAATGGTCCATGCCGATTGAGGTTGCGAAATTTTGGTGTATGCCCAAGCTGGATGGTATGTTCGGGGTCGAGCGGGAGACGGCCCAGTCAACACTCCGCGGTTTGCCCCGTCTAACGGAATGAAGGTGTGGCCCCCTTGAACCCTATGCAAAATCAATCAATTCTTTCCCTTGCCGTTTCTGTGCTGGTGCTGACCAGTTTGCCCTTAACCGGCGCGGCCCAAACGTCCGCAGCCCAGCAGCCTGCCAGCGATCAATCCGTCGCCACGCTCAAGATTCAGGCGCGGGAGGTGGTGCTGCCGGTGACTGTGCGCGACAAAAAAGGCGCACTGGTAACCAGCCTCAAGATCAGCGATTTTGCGCTGACCGAGGACAGCCGGCCGCAGACCATCAAGAGCTTTACGCGGGAGAGCAACCTGCCCTTCCGGCTGGGCTTGCTGGTGGATACCAGCCGCAGCGTCTCCGGAGCCATGGAGGAGGAGCGCAAGGCGGCGGGCAAGTTTGTCGACCAGATGCTTCCTGATCCTAAAGCCGCGGACGCCAAGAAAGACGAGGCTTTCCTGATTCACTTTGACCGCGAGGTTGAGCTGCTGGAAGACTTCACCAACTCGCGCGACAAGCTGCACCACGAGCTGGATGATATGGGGCCGTCGCGGGCCGCGCAAAACGACTCGCAGGGGCCTGAGACCACCAGCGACGACCGCGACCGGGCGCGCATGGGCCATGGCGGCGGTACGCAGCTTTACGACGCGATCTTTTTGGCTTCCGATGAGCTGATGAAGCCCAAGGACGGGCGCAAGGCGCTGGTGGTCTTCTCAGACGGCGTGGACCGCGGCAGCAAGGAGACGCTGAACGACGCAGTGGATGCGGCGGACCATGCCAATGTGGCCGTCTACACCATCTATTTCAAAGGCGAGCAGGAACGCCCGGCGGGCAGCGGCTTCCCTGGCGGCGGAGGCGGGCACCATGGCGGAGGCGGCGGGTATCCGGGCGGAGGCGGCGGAGGCGGCTACCCCGGTGGTGGTGGCGGCTATCCGGGTGGCGGCGGCGGGCACCATGGCGGCGGCGGTGAAAGCCAGCCGGGTGTGGATGGCAAGAAGATCATGGAAAAGATTGCCACGCGCACCGGAGGCCGGTACTTCGAGGCTAAAAAGAAGGACAACCTGGATGAGATTTACGGCCAGATTGCCGAAGAGCTGCGCGGCCAATATCTGCTGACCTATACGCCGGACGTGGTGGATCACGAAGGCGGCTTCCATAAGGTAGCGCTCAAGGCCAGCAAGGACGATCTGATCGTGGTCACCCGCGAAGGCTACTACGCGCCGACCGACAAGTAGGGGTGGTATTGTCATAGAAGAGCTGCCTATGCGGATCGTCATCGCCATCGGCTTTGTTCTCTTCATCAATGGCACGTGCATTGCCCAAAAGCACAAAAGTCAAGAGCCGTTTCCGGTCGAGGTTGTGATCGGAAGAGACAGCTTCATCGACATAGGTCCACCGTTCAACTACTACGATCTGACTTTCCTGCGCTCCGAGGGAGAGAAGACGGAAGTTGAGCGGATCAGCCTGACACCGCCTGCAGATGTGTGCTATCCGCGCGCTGAGATCGCAATCGCACACGTCAGTCTGAATGAATCTCTCTCGTCTGTTCTGCAGGGCACGAACCCCTGCACCATTCCCGAGAAGGCATTGAAAGCTGAACTGAAGCGGCGAAACAATGGCTTCGTCATGAGCGGAATGAATGTCTCAATTCAGGCGGAATGCGCGGGTGGCGTCCGTGTAATGCGCGCGGACATTCTAGATCGGGATATATTTGACGCTCATCCAAACACACCGCAATATACAGCCTGGTCCCGCACCCTGTTTGATAAGCTCGACCAGGCCACGGGCGATCATCCGTGGGATAAGCCCATTTTCCCGGTTTCTGAAGCTGTCCCGGCGTCTCCTCCGACATCGAATTCTGTGGCCTTGCAGGCGATAGCAGACGGAAAGTTCGACAGCATTTTCGGCGATTCTCCTGACCGTCCTTCGGCGCTCTACCGCATGGCACAGAACGCGCCTCGCGTACCGTTCATCGAGTTGACAAGTAGCGAGCCGGTTCGTCCATCGAAATACGTCGATCCCGTGTTTCCTCCGATTGCGAAGGCCGCTCACGTCCATGGGGTTGTCGAATTCCATCTGACGATTGGGAGCAACGGTTCGGCGAAGGACTTCGCAATTGATTCCGGACCGAAATTGCTATGGCAAACGGTGAGCGACGCAATTGCAAAATGGAAGTTCTCCACAGACGACTCTGGGAAAACGGACCATGGCTCGATTCGATTTGGATTGAACTGCGCTGGGGAGTCCAAATAGTCAAGGGCGCAGCCGGTTCGCCGGGTACCCCAACTCTCGATATCGAGACCTTGGATCCCCATGCCATCATGCCACCTTTGCCAGCCCCTTGCTGGCAAAGGAAACAGCAGGTTGAGCGAGGCTCCTTGCGGAAGTACTTCTCTTCGCTCCGATTGGCTCACCAGGCCGATTCATGAAACATTGTCATAGCCACTGGGTTCACCGAAAACTGCCGCTTCTTCCTCGGTGACCACAAAGAACTTGCGCAGGTCTGCCTGGCCAAACGATGTGGTCATGGCCACATCCGATGCATCGCGGCCCGTTGCCATGAGGATGCGGCCCAGGCGAGGCTGGTTGTTGCGGGCATCGAAGGTCCACCAACGGTCATCCAGATAGACTTCGAACCATGCGCTGAAGTCCATGGGAAGCCGCACAGGCACCCCAATGTCGCCCAGGTAGCCGGTTGCATAGCGGGCCGGAATGTTGAGCGCGCGGCAGAAGGTTACGGCCAAATGCTGAAAGTCGCGGCAAACGCCCACGCGCTCGGTATACACATCGAGTGCTGTTTTGGTGGGCCGGGCATGCTGATAGTTGAACGTCACTTTATTGTGGACCCAATTGCAGATGGCTTGCACACGGCCCCACCCCGGTTCGATCTGTCCGAACAGTTCAAACGCAATGCTGGCAAAGCGATCCACCTCGCAGTAGCGGCTATTGAGCAGGTAGCTGAGGATCTCGTGGGGCAGATCGCCCACGGCATTCTCACGCGCAGACCAGTTGACCTCATCCGGGTCGTCGGAAGCGTGAATCAGTGTCGAGTTGGTCAGCCGCAGCAACCCTGCGGGCGCCACAAACCGCGCGCAGCGGTTGCCGAAACTGTCGATGTAGTGGTCGATTTTTAGTTTAGGCTCGGTCTCCAGCTCGTCTGGCTCAAGCAAGTCGTGGACACGTGAGGGATGAACGTTGAGCAGCGCCACCATGGCGCACGGGGCTTGCATATCGAATTGAATGTCGTACGCGAGACGGATGAGCATTGATGTGCCTCTTGTCTTGGAGGTACGGACTGGGTGTGAGGTTGTACGGGGACGCGGGCGACGTGTCGGTAAACTGATCATCTCATGGATTGATATCTGAGCCATGGAACGGGCGATTGGCGGCCTTGCGAGTTCGGCGCGAATGGGAGAATTGCCGGTGGATTGGCATGATACATCCGGCTGCCGGTACATGGGATTGCTCGATGACCGCGGATAAAGCTAGCCACGTTCAGCGAAGATTGCTTCCCGGGGGGAAGTGGGTAAAAGATGGGCGCGGGCGAGCACTTTGCGGGTGAGGCCCGTAAGCGGCATACCGGCTGCCTCGCCCAGTGGAACCCAGCGGCGCTCTCCACCGTCGACAGTCACCGCATCTACATCGTCTTCAAAGACAGTGCGGATGCGCACGTAGTAGTTCACCTGCATGATAGCGTGGCGCACGGTCATGCGCACCTCGTCCGCGGGGACGGCGGGATCGAGCAGGGCAGGCAGCTCCCACAGGCCAGGCATCACAGTGAGCGCGGCAGGCCGCTGCTCCAGTAGCACTTCGCGGCTGGCCTTGCCGGATTCGCGGCTAATACGGACAGAGAGTGCGTGGGCTACCTCGCGGCTCAGCATCCGGGGCCGGGGCGCAGTCTTGTGTTCGCCCTGGGTCTTGCAGTGGGCAGCCACGGGGCACACCAGGCATTGCGGATTACGGGGCATGCATACGGTGGCTCCCAGCTCCATGAGCGCCTGGTTGAAGTCGCCGGGGCGCGCGGGGTCCACAAGCTGCGCGGCGAGATCGTCTATCTTGCGCTTGTGCGCGGCCCCGCCGGCATGGCTCCCTTCCTCCCAGCCTTCCAACCGGCACAGCACCCGCTCCACATTGCCGTCTACCACGGCTATAGCCTCGCCAAAGGCAATGCTGGCGATGGCCGCGGCGGTGTAAGCGCCGATGCCGGGCAACTGGCGCAGCCCCTCGGACGTGGCCGGCAGATTCCCCTGCTGATGGTCGGCGACAAATCGCGCGGCCTTGTGCAACATGCGGGCGCGGCGATAGTAGCCCAGGCCGCTCCACAGCGCCAGCACGTCCTCTTCCGGCGCCAGAGCCAGCGAGACCAGGGTGGGAAACCGCTCCAGAAAAGCCTGGTAGCGATCGACGACCACGGCAACACGGGTCTGCTGGAGCATGATCTCAGAGACCCAGATAGTGTAAGGATCGGCGTTGCGCCGCCAGGGTAGGTCGCGCCCGTTGCGCGCATACCACTCCAGCAATTGCTGCCGCAGCATGACGATCGTTTCGGGTTCCCAGTCCTGCCTGCTCATAGACACACCTGAAGGCATTTACCCGCCGCATGCCCACAACCGTGTTTTGGAAGGCGGGTTTTGCGGCATCCCTGCAAATTCTCTTCGGGGCATGATTGTGACGCAGCCTTATCGCGCCGAAACATGCCCCGTGCGCAGTGGAAGGGGAAGGATTATCACTACTAACGTAGTGGCCGGCCCTTTTCCGTTCTGACCCACCACGAAATCTGCGCAAACCGACGGACCGCTTTAACCGAGCAACTCTCCAAGCAGGCTTGCCGCCGCATGGAGCGCTGCATCGATTTGCGCCTGATCCTTGCCGCCTGCCTCGGCGATCTCTGGTTTGCCGCCGCCGGAGCCGCCCACCAGCTTGGCTACCGCGCCCACAAGCTTTCCGGCTTGAATGCGCTTGATGAGCCCTGGTGTGACCCCGGCGATGAGGGCCACCTTGCCCTCAGGCTGCGCGGACGCCAGTACCACCACGCCCTCGCCCAGCTTCTGCTTCAGATTATCAACCAAAGTGCGCAACTGGCCGCGCTCCAGCGAGTCGGCACGCAGGGTTACGAGGCGGATGCCTTTGACTTCGACGGCTCGGGCGAGCGCTTCGTCCAGCGCGCCGGCGGCGGACTTCATACGCGCCTCTTCGAGTTCGCGGCGTAGGCGCTTGAGCTCGTCTTCCTGGCTGGCCAGCTTGGCGCGGAAGGCTTCTGAGGGACTGCTACCGGCGGGGGCGGGCGCGAGCTGCGAGGCGATTTGGGCTACGGCGTAGTCCTGGCGGAAGGCGGCCAGAGAACCGAATCCGCTGATGGCTTCGAGGCGGCGAACGCCCGAGGAGACCGATCCTTCACTGACAATTTTGATGAGGCCGATTTCGCCGGTGGCGCTGGTGTGCGTGCCGCCGCAGAGTTCGGTCGAAAATCCGTCAGACAGCTTGACCACGCGCACCTTGTCGCCGTACTTCTCGCCGAAGAGGGCCATGGCGTGGTACTCGTTCACGGCTACGTCGATGGGCACGTCTTCGAGCGTTTCGACGCGCGCGTTGGCCAGCACCTCGCGGTTGACGATGCTCTCGATCTCCTCAAGCTCCTCGTCGGCCACCTGGGCAAAGTGAGAGAAGTCGAAGCGCAGCCGCGTGGGATCGACTGCGGAACCCGCCTGCTTCACGTGTGTGCCCAGCACCTGGCGCAGCGCAGCATGGAGCAGGTGCGTGCCGGTGTGGTTGCGCTTGATGGAGTTGCGGCGCTCTTCGTCCACCACAGTGCGCACAACATCGCCGACCGCAAGGTCCTGCTTGAGCAACGCCTTGTGAGCGCGCACGCCCTGCACGGGCAGTACACAGCCCGTAATCTCCGCGACGGTGGTGTTGCCGTCGGCCGAGGTGAACCAACCGGTATCGCCCACCTGGCCGCCGGAGTCGCCGTAGAAGCTGGTCTGGTTAAGTACGATCTCAACTTCATCGCCGGCCTTGGCCGCAAGAACTCCTTGGCCGTCTTTGACTATGGCCAGAACATCGCCCTCGGTGTTGAGATATTTGTAGCCCATAAAATAGGTCTTGGCCAAGTCGCGATAAGCCGGACTAGCGGATTTCTGGCTCCCGCCCTTCCAACTTGCGCGGGCGCGGGCTTGCTCTTCGGCTTTTGCCTGTTCAAATCCCGCAAGGTCAAAATCTACGCCTGCATCCCGAGCCGCATCCATCATGAAGTCGAGAGGTAAGCCAAAAGTCTCGTATAGGTAGAAAGCCTTTGCTCCCGGGAACACGGCGAGGCCCCCGAGTTTGCGCAGAGAACTGATCTTCAGCGAACGCCGAACCGAAGCTTGCGTATCAGGGGAACCGCTAAGCCCCAAATCGTCGTCGAATTCCATTCCACCGAGCTTCTGCAATTCCTGGTCTAAGCTGGAGTCAAGCGCATCTGTAAATTGCTTTGAGCCGACCTCCAGGATCTTGAAGAATCGCTGCTCTTCTCGCTCGATAACGGCCTCAATGCGACTCTTCGCATCGATTAGCTCTGGATACGAACCAGACATTAATGGAACCACAGCATTTGTCATGTAGTGGAAAATGGGGCTCTTCGCGCCGTTGATGTATGTATGCCATATAGCTCGCCGCATGATCTTGCGAAGAACATAACCACGCCCCTCGTTGCTCGGCATTACGCCATCGTTGATGAGAAATACTGCCGCTCGTGCGTGGTCCGCAATCACCCTGAAAGAGGCAGCGGACTTCGTGTCAGTGGCTTCAACCATTTGTTGACCACCCGACGCCTTGTTTACAAGCGTTACAGCGGCTTCGATCAACGGCGTGAACAGATCGGTGTCGAAGTTAGAAAGCACGCCTTGTAGTACAGCAGCCACCCGCTCTAGCCCCATGCCGGTGTCGATGGAGGGTTTGGGGAGCGGGGTCAGCTTGTAGATCGTCTTGCCGTTCAAAGTCACCGGCGACGCCGAGCGATCGAACTGCATGAAGACCAGGTTCCAGATTTCGACATAGCGTGCGTCGTCCTGGCCGAATGGCTTATCGACGCCGGGAGTTTCGGCTGCTTCCAGGCCCATGTCGTAGAAGATCTCAGAGCAGGGGCCGCAGGGGCCGGTTTCGCCCATCTGCCAGAAGTTGTCTTTGAGGCCGTATTCCTTGATGCGCTCCTTTGCGACTCCGGCCTCGATCCAGTAGCCCTCGGCCTCGTCGTCGCGGGGCACCCCGTCAGCGCCCTCGAAAATCGTCACATAGAGACGGTCCTTGGGGATGCCGAACCACTCCTCGCTGGTGACCAGCTCCCACGCGAATGCGATGGCATCGCGCTTGAAGTAGTCGCCAAAGCTGAAGTTGCCCAGCATCTCGAAGAAGGTGTGGTGGCGGCGTGTAAAGCCAACGTTCTCAAGGTCGTTGTGCTTGCCGCCGGCGCGGACGCACTTTTGCGAGGTCGTCGCCCGGCTGTACTCGCGCTTCTCCGCACCGAGAAAAACATCCTTGAACTGGTTCATGCCGGCGTTGGTAAAGAGCAGCGTGGGGTCGTTGGCAGGCACCAGCGAGGAAGAATGAACGCGGCGGTGCCCCTTCGACTCAAAAAAGCGCAGAAATGCTTCGCGGATTTCGTTTCCCGTGCGGGTTTGCATGACGTTACCAGTGTAACTTGCAGCTTTGATTTGTGGCATCTTGCGCTGGAAGCCACCGGGAAACCAGCCGATAGGACACCATGGCCATTAAGACTGTTGCAATCCACGACGCAGAGGCTACACAGCGGGAACGCCGTCGCCAGAGGCTGCTGGCTTTGATCAATAGCGACGGACCCGTATGGCGGAAACAGGATCACCCCGATTGTGCTGAAGCTGGCACGGCGGAATGGACGCAAGGCCTGCGTTGCGGGCCAGATACAAGGCTTATTGCCGACAGGACAGAACGATGACCCTTAAAGTATCAATGCAGAAAGCTAAACCTGGGTGGCTGAAGTTCCGTGTCGTCTGCCGGATCGCGTGGCACAGCCGAAGCCCGGAATTGCCCGTCCGCGTGCCTGTAATGATCGCGGTCACAACAGGCGCCTACTCTTCAAGCGATGCTGCGTCGAGATTGTCCAATGCGACCAGCGCCTCGTCCGGCACGTCCCACTTGCGCAGGATTTTGTAGATCGTGCCGGTGGAGAAACCGGCGGCCACCAGGCGGCGCATGATGCGAGCGGTCTCTTTTTCGTTTTCCGGCTTGCGCAGGCGCTTGCGGGCAAGGTGCTCGCGGGCAAGGGCTTCCTCATTGGTTTCGCCGTAGTGGGCATCGAGGGTCTGGGTGATCAACTCGGTGCCCACGCCCTTTTGCTGCAAGTCCTGGCGGACGCGGCGCTGGCCCAGTTTCTCATTCTGCTGACGCAGGCGGGCGTAGGTCTCGGCAAAGGACTGATCGTCGAGATAACGCTGCTCTTTGAGCCTTGCCACTACGGCGGCGACAACTGCCTCGCCTGCCTCGCCTGGCTCAACGCGGGTCTTCATCAGGCGGCACAGATCGGCTTCGGAGCGCATCTGGCGGCCCAGCGTCCTGACGGCGTAGTCGTAGAGGCCGGCTTCGTTGAGGAAGGCGCGGGGCTTGGCGGGTTTGCGTGCGAAGGGCAGCTTCTAGCCTCTAGCTTTTAGCCTCCAGCTCATCTTGGTGAAGCGAAAGGCCGAATTCGTAGGTCCGTGTTGTCCATATCCCACCCTAGGCACAAAAACAAAAACGTGCCGAGGGTGGGACACCCTAACTGTTCACTGTCCACCGTCCACTGTTCACTGACCACTGTTCACTGTTCACTGTCCACTGCTTTTCGTCCACTGGTCTACCCAATCGTTCACCGTTTTATACCAGAGTTGCGAGTTTTGCGGCTTGAGTACCCAGTGGCCTTCGTCGGGGAAGTAGAGCATCTTGCTGGGCACCTTGAGGCGCTGGAGGGTGGTGAAGAGCTGGAAGCCCTCGCTGACATCGAGGCGGTAGTCGAGCTGGTTGTGAATGACGAGCGTAGGCGTCTTGAAGTTCTTGGCGTAAAGCATCGGCGCCCACTTGCGGAAGGGGTTCTCGGCGTCGGGTTTGCCGTAGTAGTCCCAGGGAGCGCCTTTGAACTCCCAGTTGTTGAACCACACCTCTTCCGTCGTCCCGTAGGCCGATTCGGGGTTGAACATGCCGTCGTGGGTCACGATGCACTTGAAGCGGTCGGTGTGGCCCAGCACCCAGTCGGCCATATAGCCGCCGTAGCTTGCGCCCAGGGCGCACTCGCGGGATTTGTCGATGAAGCTGTAATGCTGCTCGGCGTAATCGAGGCCGGTCATCAGGTCGGTGAAAGGTTTGCCGCCCCAGTCGCCGTTGACGCCGTCGACGAAGGCCTGGCCGTAGCCGGTCGAGCCGCGCGGGTTGATCATCACCACCACGTAGCCGTTGGCGGCAAAGAGCTCCGCGTTCCAGCGGTAGCTCCACGAGTCACCCCATGCGCCCTGCGGCCCGCCGTGGATCAAAAATTTCAGCGGGTATTTTTTTGTGGGATCGAAGCCCGGAGGGCGGATGATGAAGCCCTGGACTTTGGTTTTGTCAGCGGCGGTGAACCAGAAGGTTTCCATCTTCGGCAGGTCGAGTTGGGAGAGGAGGTCGTCGTTGAGGTGGGTTAGTTGAGTTTCCTTGGTATAAAACGTTGTTGCGTCGTTGAAAACGTTCATTTTTCGTTTCTTATCATAGTAAGTCCCACCAGTATCCTCCGTGGCGTCTTCCAGTATGAAGACCTCACTGGGATGCCGAACAGTCATTCCAGCGACCAATATGGAGTTCTCATTTTGTAGTGGGTGCAAATCAGACCATTCTTCTACATCAAAACCTTCGGAAATTGATTTTTCAATTGCCATACCGAAAAAATCTGGCGTGCCATTCAATTTGAATGATTCAAGATTAGTTGCTCCTTGGTAACCACAAATCAGATGAATGATCTTCGAATTGGAAGCCCAAGCAAACTCATTGATCCAATCATCTAATTTCGGCAGCAAATCCCGGACCGTCTTCTTTTCCCGGTCGTAAAGTGCCAGCCGGAATTTATCGCTCTCATACCCCGCACGCTCCTGTGAGCGCCACGCAAGGTATTTGCCATCGGGCGAGTAGGCGGGGTTCAAGTTGCCGCCTGCCGAGGTGCTGACCTTCACCGGCTTCGCTGCCGGGTTGGTGAGGTCGAGGGTGAAGATGTCGGCATGGGTGCTGATGGCCGGCTCTTCGTCGAGGTTCTCGGTAAATGCCAGCTCCTTGCCATCGGGCGCAAAGGCGCATCCGCAGCCTTGTTCGACCGAGGGATAGTCCGTTGGCACGTCGCGGGGATCGTTGGGCGTCAGATCCCGAATTCCACCCCCCTCAACCGAAGCCAAAAAGAGATGGCTGCGCTTATCCCCGGTGAAGTGGTCCCAGTGGCGATAGAGGAGGTGGGTAAAGATCTGCGCCTTCACCTTGCTGGAGGCCAGTGCGGCGTCCCTGTCCGCATTGCACTTATCTCCAATACCGCCGTCCGCAGGACTGATCGCCGGACAATCGGGATATACCGAAGAAGTGAAGAGCACGGAGTGCCCATCGGGGGACCAGAGGGCGTTGTCGGCGCCGCTATATATATTGGTCAGCTTCTTCTCGCCTCCAGTGTCGCCAGTTGCAGGGTCAAAAACAGCCGTCCAGACCTGCTGGGAACCAGACACGCTGCTGAGGAAAAGAATCCGTTTGCCATCTGGAGCAAATTGCACACCCGAGTCGCCGGGTTGGGTGACCCCGATCGGTGAGGGCTCGCCCCCCGCGATCGCCTGCAACCAGAGCTCGGCGGTCTTAGTGTTCTTTTCCAGGTTGACGGTCGTGACGGAATAGGCCAGCCACTTGCCATCCGGCGAGACGGCGGTTGCGCCGAGGCGCTTCATCCGCATCAAGTCGTCGAAGGTCATGGGGCGCTTTTGCGGCGCGGTCTCGGCTGCCTGGGCAAGGCAAAACGGCGCGGCGGCGGCGAAAGAGAGCAAGAGGGCAAGCGTAATTCTGCGCATGGGAACTCCTGATCGCGCCGTAAAACGATCACACCTGCGCGAAGGAAAAGTGTACACCGATCAGGCTTGACGAAGGACGCGGCGAAGGTGGGGCACACACAAAGCAACTGCAGGTCCTTCGACTTCGCTGCGCTCCGCTCAGGATGACAGCATTTTGCGGAAGCGGGCCACTTCGGGAGCGCACCTATTTGCTGTCGTTGCCGGTTAGGCGGAAGGTGATGGTACCCCAGAAGAGGCGTGCGCGCATCTGCACGGGCAGGTGGCGCTCGTCGTCTGTATACCAAATCCAGATGTTGCCGCGATTCTTGACCACGCCCGCATCGGCTGTGGGCTGCACGCGCAAGGTCTTGAAGACGCCCAGGCTGGTTTTGATCTCCTCGCGGCCTTCCACTTTCATGGTGACTGGAACGGTATGCAGGGCGTCCACCACCGGGATCACGAAGTTCTTGCCCACCTCCATGGGCTGCGACGAAGCGTAATACACGCCGGTCAGCAGATCGGTGAGGCAGCCTTGCACGGGCGACTCAAGATGCTTGGTCTGGCCGGTCACCATATTCTTTTCATCGAGGATGGATTTCCCCTGGGCATAATCCAGCCGGAGCGTGGAATTGATCTGGCGGCGGCCCTCGACGGTCTGCTTGTCAAACTCGTAGGTGCAGCCGGTGGTGCGGTCGAAGGTGGACTGGAAGCGGTCGCCTACATGAAAAAGCAAATTGATTGCGCCAATGGTGTCTGCGTTGGCGGTGATGCGCTCGCGGTCGCCGGCTGCCTCAAAGTGCAGAACGGCCGTGCCGGCGGGAAAGACGCGCCAGTCCACGGAGTAAGTGAGGGTCTGCTTCTGCGGGAAACTAAAGCCCGGATGCGGCGGTGCAAGCGGAGCTGCCTGCTGGCCGGGAGAGGCAACGGCCAAGGCAAAGGCGCAAAAAATGGTTGCTAAAGTCGTGCGCTTCTTCACCGTCAGGTTGGGCTCCTTGGAAGTTGACAATTCTGGCGCGGAATACGCTTAGCGTAGCCCATGCACGATTGCGCCCAGAGCCGGTCGGAGGAAGAGCAGGCTGAGGTACAGAAGTGCGGCCCCTATACCAGCATTGTACTCGCGGTGCCTAAGGTAAAGCGAAAGGGAAAAAGCGCCGGATGTAGATTCAGCGCCGGATTGGGTGGCCGGGGTGAGCCGGGGTACCAATCGCGGAACCAGGCGGCAATAGGCGTCGAACTCGGGAAATGCACCGCGCAAAAAGCGTTCCTCCGAGGCAATGACCGGAATATAGATGACCGCAAACCCGCCAGCCAGCAGCAGCGCGATGGGCCAACTGAGCAGCGCCACGGCAAACCCGGCGGCGATGAGCATCGATCCAAGGTAAAGCGGGTTGCGGGTGTGTGCGTAGGGGCCGGTTACGGTCAGCTCGCGGTTCTTCTTCACATAGCCGGCCGCGTAGCCTCGCAGCCACAGACCAGGCAGCACCAGGGCCAGGCTCCAGGCCACGGCGGCTGGCTGGGGCGCGCGCCGCCACAAATCGAATAGATAAAGGCCCGCGGTGAGAAAGCCCAATGGCACACGGATGCGCCGGGCGACGCGCTGCCAGCGGGTGATCCAGTCACTCGGCTGCGAGTTGATGGGCTGCTGTGTCATCAGGCCGTCTCCTCGGCCAGCAGCTCGCTGGCGGCGCGCAGCACGTCTTCTGACTGGATGCTCAGCAGACCGGCTTCAGGGGCGGCGCGGCGGGTGTGGTCGCGGCGGCTTTCGGGACTGCGCAGCACCCTGAATCGGCCCCCGAAGGGGCCGTTGCGGCTGGGATCGGTGGGCCCGTAGATGCCCACGACTGGGCGGCCCAGGGCGCTGGCCAGGTGCAAAGGGCCGGTATCGCCGGCGATGACGAGGGCGACGCGGCGGGTGAGGGCGATGAGTTGGGGCAGGGTGCAGGCGAAGGGAGTGGCTGCGCTTGCCGCCTGCCGGATGGCATCCGCGAGCGGCTCCTCGCCGGGACCGGCGTTGACCAGGACGCGCAGGCCGCGGTCGATGAGGCCCTGGGCGACGGCCGCATACCGCTCCGTCGGCCAGCGCTTGGCGCCCCATCCTGCGCCGGGGTTGATGAGCACGGCAGGCTGGCTCGTAGCGGGAGGAAGAACGTGGTTGGCCCAGGCTTCGGCAGCGGGGGCCACTGGTAGCCACGGCGTTGCGGGCACCAAAGCGTCGCCGGCCACAGCCGAGGCAAGCTCCACATCCTGCTCGATGACGTGCGCGCCGCGCGTTGCCACGCGCTCGGTGAAGAGCCAGCGCGCAGCCCGCTCGCGCGGCGCGGCTTCGCCGATGCGCCTCCGGCAGCCCGCCAGACGGCCTAGCACCGCCGACCGGATTGCGCCTTGCAGATCGAGTACGGCGTCATAGTCTTCGGCCTTGAGGGTGGCCCGCAAAGCCTTGATTTCATGGATGGTTTTCAGGCTTAGCGGCGCTTTACGCCATTCTTTGGTGGGCGCGAAGTGAAGATGATCCACAAGAGGTTGAGCGGGACCGCGTCCTGCGGTGCCTTCAGCCGCCAGCAGCGCCCGCCAGCGCGGTTCCACCACCCAGTCAATCACCCACCCCGGATGTGCCATTCGCAGCGCCGTCACCGCCGGCAGCGCGTGCAGAATGTCGCCCATGGCGCCCAGCCTGACCACGAGCAAGCGAAACTTGGATTGCGTCTGCAAACTCTGATTTTCTCACAGGGGCGGGTGAGACGAGGCTAGCTGGTAGGGGTGCAATCTCCGGTTGGGCGGTTATGTATCAGAAGCATCGAAAGAAGATTTGGTCTCCAGCTAGAAATTCGAGACAGTTAACTGAATCGAAGTGGCAACAGTAGTTGGCTCGCCGAACAGCATATAGGGTTTGAATGTCCAGTGCTTGACAGCCGCCAGCACTGGCGCCTGCAGCAGTTTCGGCCCTGATACGGCCATCGGGTGACGGACTTTACCATCCTTGTTTAGTTCGAACGCAACGATCACAGTTCCAGAGACTCTCGGCATCATGTCGCCGTGCGGCAGCACCGGCTCCACGCGATGTATCACCAATGATTCTGCAATCCCCGATGAAATGAAGTTGTATACACCATCTTGAAGGAGTTGTTGCAGGAACTCTTTCGAGGTTACCTGATCGAACTGCTGATTGGGCGCGGACTGAGCTGCTGCGGGAACAATGAGCAGTACTAAAAAAAGAAGCATACACGGAGCGTTCATCGCAAACCAGTCTACCGCTAAAAGCCGAGGCATGCACCCAAAACATCGTTGCTGTGTCGTCGCCCATCCGAAAATTGCCCCACTACTGGCCATCTTTAAGCCGGTCCGTCAGCCAGGCGAGGGCGGCGTCCTCCTGCTCGATCTCGATGCGGAGGCTGGCGGTCTTGAGGGGCAAGGAATCTGGAAATGTGTCGGAAAGCGCACCGAGCCGAACATGATCCTTTTCGGTGGTGATGAAAGCCGTAGCTCCTGCTTCACAGGCCAAGTCTTTAAGGCGCAGTAGCTCGGCACGGGTGTAGCGGTGATGATCGGGGAAGGCGAGGCGAAAGACGAGTTGCAGGCCTGCGGCTTCGAGGCCGGCAAAAAACTGCTCCGGGCGGGCAATACCACAGAAGGCCGCGACGGGGCCGGATTCACTTCCGAGTGGGGCCGGAACCTCCATCTTGCGGCGCAACCGCCAGACCGGGCCCGCGAAGCCCCAGGCGCGCAGAGCGGCCTCCAACTGCGGAGCATCGTCCTTGGCGGGAATGGCGATCACGGTGGCCCGCCGGGCGGCCTTGAGCGGTTCGCGCAGATTGCCAGCAGGCAGCAGGCTGTCGCGCCCGTCGCGGCTGTCGAGCAGCAGAATGTCCACATCGCGATAGATCTGGCGGTGCTGGAAGCCGTCGTCGAGAAGATGCACGGCGGGTTTTTCTGAATCGGGTGTGTCGGCTTCAGCCAACAGTCCAGCGTCATACCGCTGGGGAGCCACGAAGACCGGCAGGCCCGTCTTGCGCGCGATCAAGAGCGGTTCGTCGCCAAACTCTTCTGCGGCGCCGTTGGGGTCAACGCGGGCGGTGCGCTGGCTTTGGCGGCCATAGCCTCGTGACAGTACGTCCACGCGCAGGCCGCGCCGCGTGAGCGCCTTTGCCAGGGCAATGGTCAGCGGCGTTTTGCCCGCACCGCCGGTGGAGAGGTTGCCGATGCTGACGACCGGGAAGCGAAGCCGCCGCACCGGCTCCCAGCCATGCTCGATGCGCAGGTTGCGCACGGCCAGACCGGCGGCGTAGAGCGGCGTCAGCGGGGCCAGCCAGGGTCGTCTCATCGAGTACCCTCCCCTGGCTTGAGCAGTGCCTGAATCGCCGTCACGCAGCGCGCGGTTGCGCCGGCCTGCTGCTCAAAGACCTGCTTTGCACGGCTGCCCATGGCTGTGGCTTCCGCTCGATCGCACAGCATGTCGACTAGAACTTTTGCGAGTGTTGCCTTCTCCACGATGCAGAGGGCTTCATGCGCCAGCAAATCTTCAGTGATAGCCCGGAAGTTGGCATAATGCGGACCCATCACGATGGGAACGCCGAATTGGGCCGGCTCCAGCGGGTTGTGCCCGCCGGCGGGAATCAGGCTGCCGCCGACAAAGGCCAGCGAGGCTAGCGAATAGACAGAAGCCAACTCGCCGATGGTGTCGAGTAGGACAATCTCGCCGGGCTTGAGAGGCTGGAGTGCGCCGGCGGCTTTCGATTTCCAATTCGACCGCTTGACCCACGGGAAGCCGGATTGTTCGAGCAGCCCAGCAACAGCGCCGAATCGCTCAGGATGCCGGGGCGCGAGCACCATGGCTAACTTTGAATCGGCTTCGAGCAGCCGTGGCCAGACCTCCAGCAGAGCTGCCTCTTCGCCTTCCAGCGTGCTGCCCGCCACAACCAGCCGCAAATCCGCCGCCAGCGTCTTCAACTGGAGCGTGGCGTCGGCTTCCCCGGCAGCGCGCACATCGAATTTCAGATTTCCGGCGACTGAGACACGCCCCGGCAGGCAGCCGATGGCCTTGAGGCGTTCCGCATCAGTCTCGCTCTGAGCTAGAACCCGGCTGAGACGCCCTAGAAACGGCTTCCACAGCCAACGGAGCCGCCGGTACCGCGGCCAGGAGCGGTCGGAGATGCGGGCATTGACCACGGCAACGGGGATGCCCCGGCTGAAGCAGCCGCTGAGCAGGTTAGGCCAGAACTCCGTCTCGGCCAAAATCAACAGCCTCGGTTTGAGGGCGTTTAAATAAGCGCGTACTGCCCAGGGCAGGTCGAGCGGGCAATAGAATACGCGGTTGGCTCCGAAGCGCTCGCGGGCCAGGGTATGACCGGTGCGCGTGGTAGTAGAAATCACCAATTGATGCCCAGGGAAAGCCGCGTCCAGCTCACCAACCAGCCGGCTCACCGCCAGCACTTCGCCCACCGAGACGGCGTGAACCCAGATGAGGGGCCGGTTGCCTTGGCCCTTGAGAAAACGTACACGCCCGAGACGCTCTAGCAGCCCTTCGCGATACTTCTGTGTGGTGGCCATCCGCCACAACCACCAGGGCGCCCCGGCCACCAGGACCGCCAGCAAGGCCAGATTGTAAAAAAACAAAATCATGAGTTACCGAACTGGGCGTCCCCCGGTCTAACCCTCAAATGATACAGTCATGCACGATGAGGGTTTCTCGGGCGTATCCGCTGCTTGTGGTTTGTCTGGCGCTGCCGGCCGTGGCCAGCGACCACACCCCACCCGCTGTGCAGCCGGCCACGACGTTTGCCGCGGTGGAAGTGCATGACAACGAAAAAGTGGCCGTGGCCGCTGAGCCCTATGACACGCGCGAGAAAGAGGCCATCTTCCGCATCGACTATCTCGGCCACGGCGTGATGCCGGTGCGGCTGATTGTGACCAACAACGGCGATCGGCCCATCTCCTTGCGCGATGCGCGGATTCTCTTCCTCACCGCTTCGGGCGACAGGATTCAAGCCGCCGAGCCCGAGGATGTGGAGCGGCTTCTGTCCGACAAAGAGAGAAAGGGCTCGAAAATCCCGATGCCGGGCCCGATACCCAATATCAAGCTGAAACCCAAAGCCAGCGACAAAGACGTCGAAGCCGACTTCGACACCTTCGAGTACGGTGCCCTGGTGGTAGAGCCGCACACCACGCGCGCTGGATTCCTGTTCTACGACGTCTCCGGGTTGGATCACCCGCTCCAGGGCGCCAAGCTCCACCTTCATAAACTGCGCGATGCAGACGGCAATGAGCTATTCTATTTTGAGATTCCGTTCGATAAGTACCTTACATCCAAGTCCAGCCAGATGAATTGACCCAGACGGTGAGCCAATAGTCGTATGGACTGCCACCGACCTAGGAATGTTACGATTCTGAAGGGCTTCTAGCCGTTGGAAGCCGCCGCTACAGGGGAATGCATGGCCAAAAAGCCGAATTATGGAATCGACGCGCCAATCGTCGTGGGCAGTTTGCTGCTCGTGGGCGCGGGCTTTCTCACCATCGCTCTGAAATTCCCGAGGGTTACGGTCGGCCACACCCAGTTTCTGCTCTTCCCTGGATTTTTGTGGCCGACGGCTTGGTGCCTCCTTACCGCCGGGCTGATGGTGCTGTACTCCAAGTCGGGTAAACTTCGCCATCGGGACCAGATGCTGGACAAGGTGCAGTGGACCGGTACAGAAGCTGTGCTGGACGTAGGCACGGGACGCGGTCTGCTGCTGATTGGAGCCGCCAAGAGGATCACCAGCGGCCATGCCTCGGGCATCGACATCTGGAGTTCAAAAGACCTCTCTGGCAACGGCCCGAAGGCGCTGATGGCCAACATCGAACTTGAGGGCGTGGGCGACCGGGCAAACGCTTTGAGCGAGGACGCCCGCAATCTGAGCACACCGGATGCATCTTTTGAAGTGGTTCTCTCCAACGTCTGCTTGCACAACATCAATGAGGCGGCCGGCCGGGCGAAGGCTTGCAGCGAGATTGCCCGCGTCCTCAAGCCGGGCGGCGTAGCCGTGATCTCGGACTACAAGCTGATGCGCGAGTATGAAGCGGAGTTCAAGAAATGCGGCCTTGTAGTGGAGATGTGCCCGCTTGACTGGACCGGGACGTTTCCTCCGATGAGGATTTTAGTGGCGCGGAAGCCTGCGCCAAAGCAGCCGCCTGCGCCCAAACCGCAACCGCAGCCGGCGCCCAAACCGCAGCAGCAGCCTGCCCAAAAGCAGCGCACCTCAAAACCTACTCGTAATAGGTAGCCGTGGTGGTATCCGTCTCCCAGATGGTCGAGTCCTTTACGCGCACCCGTCCGCCGGTCATTTCCGCGAGTTGCTCGTTGGTCTGGTCGTAGAAGTATTTAGCCAGGTTCTCGGCTGACGGGTTGAGTACTGTAAAGGGCTCCAGATCGTTGAGCATCTGGTGGTCAATGCGCTCAATCACCGGGCGCAGCACCTGCTTGAGCAGCTTGAAGTCAAGCAGCAGGCCAGCCTTGTCCAACTCGGCCCCGGCCAGGGTGACGCGGATCTTGTAGTTGTGCCCGTGCGGGTTCTCGCACTTGCCCTTGTAGTTGCGAAGATAATGGCCGGACGAAAAACCAGCCTCCACGGTGACTTCATACATCGGCGTCTGCTCATGTCCTGTGCGGGGAAGATTCCCTGCCTTGATTCTAGTTCTTTTCGCCGCGGCGTTTGCGTCGCGCTGCCTGCCGCGCCTCCTCGCTGCGCCGGTCTACCTGCTCGAAGAGGTGGCTCATGACGCCGATGAGCGCGGCCGCCAGCCCAAACAGCAGAAGAAACATAGCCACCGTCCGCCATAGCGACGCGTTGGCCGGCAGGCCTGGCTGGAAGCTCGAAGGCGCCAGTGCCATCCCCGCCGATACCAGCGCGAAGAAGACCAGCGTTGCGGCGAGGATGTAGAAGTTGCGCGACATGATTCCTGGGGAAGCGGAAGAGTCCGCTGGGTCTGGAGCGATACTACTCGGGCCGAGCCGGTTACGAGATTCGCCCGTCAAGATCGGCCGGCGTAAACTCCTGCCTTGCGCCGTGGCGAATGTGAAGCACATCTACCCGCTTCTCTTTCTCCAGAACGCGGTAGATCACTCGGTAAACGTGGGGCTTTTGACCGTAAAGAAGATGCCTCAACTGGGCTCTTTCGAGCGTCACTGGACAGCGGTTGGGCATCTCCTTGACGCTGCGAACGGACTCTCTCAGGCCTAGGTACCATTCCAAGGCCTTTTCGGAATGCTCGGCTCCGATTTGCTCGAACAGGCCTGCGAGGTCGCGCTCGGCACGGGCGGTTATGCTAACGCGATATGCCATGGGCGGTTTCAAACTCGGCAAAGAACTCCTCGATCGGGCGAATCTTTCCTTGCCTTGCATCCTCCAGGCCTTGGCGGATTCCCTCTTCGGCGTTGGCTCGCGCGGCAATGTCCAGCAGGCGCTGATAGGCTTCGGCGTCCTGTACGACGGCCGCTGCCTTTCCGTTCACGGTAAGCACCATGGGTCGTTTGCTCCGCTTGAGTTGCTTCATAAAGTCGCCAGAAGAGCGGCGGAATGTTGTAAGGGATTGGATGTCCGTTGTAATGTCCAGCATATGCGCCTCCCGTTCAAGCACCTTTTTAGGTGCTTTCAGAATACCGCATTTCCGTAAGGTTGAATACAGAGCGAAGCATCAGATCACACGCTGACAAGTGAAGCATCGTACCAAACATCAAGAATGTCTCCAGCCAGAAGGAATCGATAACCCGGGGGTAAGCCAAGGAGGCGCGCAATCTCGTGGTGGTCTTCATACAAATGGTACGTATGGAGTGGAGCAAAGAAGTCGGGTGCATCCGAGAAGACTTCTCCACACCAGATATACCAGCCGCTCGTATCACCCACAACGGAGTGGCGAAGACCGTTGATAGGAATCTGGCCCTTTGTCGATAGTGCAAAGCCCGTCTTCGTGTTGAGTGGAGTTGCTACATACTCTGTTGCATACTGAATACAAAGAGTCTTTTGTTGCTCCTCGATTCCTTTTTGAGAGTCCATTTCAATCTCTCCTCATTCGTCCATCGAATCGCTGGTTGAGGCTTCAAAAAATGCTTGAACATCTGTAATTGTCCCCGTCATGCGGTACGGCGGCAGGCTGGCGAGGAAGGTTTGGCCGTATCGTTTTTGTGTGATGCGGTTATCGAGCAGCACCAGCACGCCGCGATCTTCAAGCGAACGGATCAGGCGGCAGAAGCCTTGCATTCATGTTACGGCGATGTGCTCGAAGCGCGGCGCGATTGGGTGTGTCGAGTCCTGGAAAAGGTCTTTTTAGCCGCGCGGCGGTGATACAATGTAGATATAGGGGTGAACATGCAGGCACAAGTGCTGAAATGGGGAAATAGCCTGGCTGTGAGGATTCCGAAGCACGTGGCGGAGGACGCTCACTTTGAGGCCGGAGACTCGCTGGAGATTGCTGTGGGCGTCGATGGGATTGTGCAGTTGCACCGGGTTGGCGCAATACCGACCCTGGCTCAAATGGTGGCTCAGATTACTCCTGAAAATCGATATGCGGAAGTGCCGCTCGGGGCGGAGATCGGAAGGGAAATCGTCGAATGGTGACACCGTACGTTCCGGACACC